>ERZ791825.394-NODE-394-length-36404-cov-5.185947_pt1 | contig 36404 bp, 28 predicted proteins | sample MGYA00510298_ERZ791825 | MGnify/ENA primary metagenome ERZ791825 (study PRJEB30046, sample SAMN00792010) | human gut metagenome | study: EMG produced TPA metagenomics assembly of the A metagenome-wide association study of gut microbiota in type 2... | reverse complement strand
TACAAAAAATTTATATGGCAAACTTTTTGCAGATAAAGGTTATATTTCTCAGGACTTGATGGAACATCTTTTAAGTAAAGACATCCATCTAATAACTAAACAAAGAAAAAATAGTAAGCATGATAAAATGATGCCAATTAGTGATAAAATACTTTTAAGGAAACGAGCAGTTATAGAGTCAGTAAATGATTTTCTTAAAAACATTTGTTACATAGAACATTCTAGGCACAGAAGTATAAGTAACTTTGTAACAAATGTTGTGTCAGGACTTGTTGCATACTCATTTTTACCAAAGAAGCCATCTATACAGTTAGGTACTACCATTTCTGCATAGGTGTTTTTGTCGAACTCACGTTAAAGTAATAAGGAAAAATGAAAAAGCTTACCTTCTCTTCAAAGTAATCTGCAATAAGGTCTACCTCACTATCCACGCAATAATTTATAAATATTCATTACTAAACATTAGGGATTTTTTAAAATATAGAATTATTTTTATGATATTAGAAATATAGAAAAGACTTTGCTCGTTGTTATCCTAAATTACAAAAACCGCTAAAACTATATTATTCATACAGTTTTAGCGGTCTTTGCTAATTATAATATTTGAAATAAATAACTTATTATTAAATATACGTTCACCATAAAGAACAAAATACTTTCAGATAAGAACAAACTCCACACACCTCTACTTATTTTTCAACACAATAGAAGTATGCAATTACATTATGGTGTTAAATATACATTATTATAAAACAACTTGTCCATTAACTACATTCCATGTTCCGTATTGATTATTTGCTAACCCACTATAGTTAAAATCAATTGTTCCATTTGATATTTTCCACCAGTTATATTCATTTAAAGCTAGTCCTGTGTAACTAAAGTCAATAGCTCCTCCATTAAAGTACCACCATTTATCAGATTCACTATCAAATATTAAACCATTTGCTGTGAAGTCTACTGTTCCTGATGTTACTTTCCATGTTCCATATTGATTAGATGCAATTCCATTATAATTTAAATCTATTACTCCATTAGTTACTTTCCACCAGCCATACTCATTTAACGCAAGTCCTGTGTAACTTAAATCTAATGTTCCATTCGATATTTTCCACCAGTTATATTCGTTTAAAGCTAATCCAGTGTAATTAAAATCAATAGCTCCTTGATTAAAATACCACCATTTATCAGTTATATCATCAAATATTAAACCATTTGCTGTTAAATCTACTGTTCCTGATATTACTTTCCATGTTCCATATTCATTAGATGATATTCCATTATAGCTTAAATCTATTACTCCGTTTGATATTTTCCACCAGCCATATTCATTTAGGGCTAATCCATCAAAACTTAAATCTACTTTTCCATTAGATACTTTCCACCAACCATATTCATTTTCAGCTAATCCAGTATAATTAAAATCAATAGCTCCTCCATTAAAATACCACCACGTAGCTGTTGTTTCATCTAATATAAGTCCATTTGCGTTAAAGTCAACTGTGCCATTAGTTATCTTCCACCAACCGTATTTATTATCGGCTAGTCCATTATAACTAAAATCTATTTCTCCATTAGAAACCTTCCACCAACCATATTCATTTTCAGCCAGACCATTATAGTTATAATCTGTTACTCCATCTACTGTATAATACCAATTACCATCAGCTAAAATTTCTAACTTTTCAGCTTGTGTTGGCTCTTGTATTGTTTCTGTTGTTGCCTCAGTTACTTTCGTTGTCGCTTCTGTCGGTTTTGTCGTTGCCTGCGTTACTTTTGTTGTCGCTTCTGTCGGCTTCGTTGTTACCTGCGTTACTTTTGTTGTCGCTTCTGTCGGTTTTGTTATTGCCTGCGTTACTTTCGTTGTCGCTTCTGTTGGCTTTGTTGTTGCCTGCGTTACTTTTGTTATCGCTTCTGTTGGCTTTGTTGTTGCCTGCGTTACTTTTGTTGTAGCTTCTGTTGGCTTTGTTGTTGCCTGCGTTACTTTTGTTGTCGCTTCTGTCGGCTTTGTTGTTTCTGCTGGTTTTGTTGTCACTTCTTTTGTTGTTGTTTCTTCCGGTTTTGTTGTTACTTCTTTTGTTGTTGTTTCTTCCGGTTTTGTTGTTACTTCTTCTGGCGTTGTTTCTTCCGGTTTTGTTGTCACTTCTTCCGTTGTTGTTTCTTCCGGTTTTGTTGTCACTTCTTCCGTTGTTGTTTCTTCCGGTTTTGTTGTTACTTCTTTTGTTGTTGTTTCTTCCGGTTTTGTTGTTACTTCTTCTGGCGTTGTTTCTTCCGGTTTTGTTGTCACTTCTTCCGTTGTTGTTTCTTCTGGTTTTGTTATTACTTCTTCTGTTGTTGGTTCTTCTTTTACCATATTTATTGTAAGCTGTGTCATATTACCAGCTTTATCTACAGCTTTTATAATATGTGAACCTGCTATATAGTCGACTTTATAGTTTCCATTTTCATATCCTACGATTTTACCATCAATCTCTAAATAATCAAGATTATCGTCTGTTACTGTTATTTCTACGCTTTCTTTATAACTTTCATTATTTTTAACACCAGTTATTGTAGGCGATGTTGCGTCAAATACAAGTCCGTCTGACGACAAATATTTTTCATTACCACCTTTATCTGTTATTTTTGCATATACTACACAGCTCTTGTCAGGCTTGATTGAAAATTCTTCTTTATATTCAGTCCATTCTAAATCGTTAAGACTTTTTATATCTTCCATTGACTTAGGTTCTTGTGAAATATAGTAATAAATTTTATCAACACCAAGTCCTATATCTTCTGCTGTTATATTTATTTTTTGAGTTTCTTTAAAGAATATACCAAATGTTATTTTATTGCAAAAATCATTCCATTTGTTAGTTGAAATTGTTATCTGCCCTGTTGGTGCTGAAATATCTTTATAAGTTGCTGTAAGCTCAACATCACTTTCAGGCATTATAAATACTGCTGTGCTTAAATTAGCATTTGTATCATCAGTATATTCAATTTCAACATTTGATACCCATTTATCAAATGCCATTCCTTGCAATGCTTCCTTCGCTACAATTGTTACCTTATCTCCAACTTTATAATCATTTGTCCCAGTACCATTTCCTATTACTACATGAAATGTCTTTACTTCCTCACGATTAATGGTAACTGTTGTTATATCACTTGCAAAATTATTGTTATCTGCTTTTAAACGCACTTGATATACTGCTGGTGCAAGGTCTGTGATTATATCTGATGTACAATCATGCCAATCAGTTTCAGATACCATTTTATATTCCATAGCTGTTGATACGCCATTAATTACTCCATCATCTTCTCCTGTGGAGCTTGCGTCATTACCTTCAACTTGTGGTGCTTGTCTTCTAGTTGGAATAACAATACTTTGAGCTTCACTATCAATATAATGTTCTTCAACTGCTTTTCTTACAATATTAAGAGTTTGCCCGAAATAAGTTGTATCTAACTGCACAGTTCCATCTTGTGATACAAAAACATCTTTATCATTAATTGTATACTTTCCTGTCGTGTCAAAATCTGTTAAGATTTCGTTAGAATAGTCAATTGATATATTCGGTGTTTCCATTTTTTCATCAACTATTTCTGTATCTGTAAATTCAATTGTCCATTCAGCAAGTATACCATCTAATTTTTTTATATCACCAACTGTTTCAATATTACCCACATCATACCCATTTGGTATAAATAAAAATGTATATTTTCCAGCAACAGCTTCGTTATTAGCTACAAGAAAATACCTATTTTCATAATTTTCTTGAGTTTCTAACCATATCGGAGCGCCCCACTTCTTCTCATCTAAATCACTCTTATCTTTACTTTCCCAGTAATCTGTTTTTATTACTATAACATTGTCAATAATATCATCTGCTATGTTATCATATTCAATTATATTGCCCTTATTGTCATAACAATCAATATAAAATGACGATGTTATATCTGGAGTTTGACTCTCATAATCATCAGTTTGTATTATACTTTTTACATAAACATTTTTAGGTGCTGACTTTATTTCTATTCTACCAACAGTCGTTTCTTCGGGTTCTGGTTGCGTTCCTGTTTCCTTTACCGCTTCCCAACTAGCTTCACCATTATCTTTTATAGAATACTTTAAATCCCACCCTGTTTTTCCAGCAACAAAGTTATCTTCCTTCGAAGTTCCAGCCACAGTTATATATGTATAATCTTCTTTAAAATCTTTAGACGGGTGTTTTTCTTCAATTACAACATTTGTTTTACCTAAAACATCTCCAGCTATAATAAGTTGTTTATTGTTATCTGTTACAAGATATGTATTTTCTTGTAAATTACTTTCATCTGTAGAATTGCTTACAATAAAATCTCCTGTTATTTCAACAAAATCACTGTCACTATATTGTGTAATATTTAATGTTGAATTATTTTTTAACTCAATATTTTTAATTGCGCCTGATAATAAACTTAAATCAGCTTCATTACCAAGAATTATATTTTCAACATTATTAATTGACATATCAGCAGAACATTTTTGTAATGTCAATGTTGTATTTTCATTTCCATAAATATTTTGTATCTTACAACTTGCTACACTATTTATCACGCCCTTAATAAGTATATCAGCCTTTGAATTATTTTCAGTATGTATTGTATCTACTACTGTTGTCTTAGCGTCAAATGTCATTTTAATATTTCCATTATATGATGTCTTTTCATCATCTTGTTCATGGCTCATATATATATCTTGTACTTTTGTATTTTCAATTGCATTTAAAATAGTAAGCTCTGCATTTTGCCCTACAGTAGTGTTTTTATATCCACCTGCATATATTGTTGGAAGTAATTCTTTTTCTGTTCCTCCAAATCCACCAAGTCCTGCACCTGCACCACCTTTTACATAAGTATCAACATTGTCAAGTGTAAGGCTGTGACCTGCAAGAAATATTTCTCTATGTATTACACTACCGAGAGCATTTGTTGAAATAAAATGTAACTGCATATCCTTAAAAGTTACATTATCACCTGCAAGCTGTAATGCTCCCCTTAATGTAAGTCCACTATTACTATCTGAACCAGTAAGATTAACTCCTTCTGGTATCATAAATGGAGTTGCGTCTGTCGCTTCAGCTATTGTAATACTACCATTAATTGTAATATTTTTATTGCCAGCATTAAGTGCTTGACGCAATTCACTTTCACTTGTAACAACTACACTATTTTGTACTGCAATATTTTCCTGCGCATAAGTTACAAATGGTACATTTAACAATGGTGAAGTTGCACTAACTGTAATAAAAGCCATTGTTGTAGTTGCTGTAACTGCTCTTTTAATTTGTCTTCTTATGTTTCTTTTTGTATTTTTTCTCAATATGTTATCCTTTCACTAAAAACCCTCGTTTCATTGTATATATTTTGCCATTTCAAGTATCTTTTCAACTGTTATCTTTTGTTGCTCCTGTGATGTTATTGTCGCACTTCCATCACCTTTTTGCTTACCATACTCTGCGAACTCTGCGTGATTGCCACCTTGTATGCAGTATTCTTCATAACTTTCTGGCATATATTTTCTTGTATCGTATACCTTATCCATATTAAGCACGCCATCTTCACTTCCATAAAAGTGAAAGTACTTTTAAATTAGTATTAGACAAATCTTTCATCGAGTATGCCTCAAGAAATATAATTCCGTCTAATTTATCACTATTTTTATAGGAATAACTAGAAGCTATAGCCCCACCAAGAGAATGACCTGATATATACCAATGATCATAATTATATTCCTGCATTACCTTGTCCATTTTATTAACTCCAAATAAAGCAAGGTTACATGGCATGTGTACTACAAAGCAATCAATTCCATTTTCTGCTAGACTTTTAAGATATCCTGTATCTGTTTGTTTTACAATAACATTTTCCGTACTTGCAATATCACTTTCCTTATCTGTTGCATGGTAATAATCATTTACATATACCACCGAAAATACACCTATTCCCAATATCAATATTGCAATGACACATAAAAATATCTTAAGTTTTGACTTTGGTTTTTTATTTAATTTTTCTTACTTACCTTTTTCATTATTCCTTCTGCTACTTGCTGTGGTGTTATAGGAAGCTCATAAAAGCGCTTACCTGCTGCATGACTTAAAGCATCTGTAACTGCTGGAAGTGGTGTATTAATAACAACTTCGCCAATTGACTTTGCGCCAAATGGCCCTGCATTTTCATAGCTTGACTCAAACTCTACATTAATATGACCTATATCCATTCTTGATGGTATCTTATATTGTAAAAATGAACTTTCGTATAATTTACCTTTTTCGTCATAAGTAATATTTTCTGACATAGCCATTCCTATCCCCTGCAAAATTCCACCTTCTGCCTGAACTCTTGCAAGATTTGGATTGACAGGCGTTCCACAGTCAACACAAGCATCATATTCAATTATTTTACTTTCACCTGTCTGTAAATCAACTTCAATTTCTGCCGCACCTACCATATATGGTGGTGGTGATAAAGGTGATGAGTGTGTATTAGATGTAACTAACGCAATATCATTTCCACACATAGAAGCTGTAGCTATATTAACAAGACTAACCTTTTCACCAGTCTTATCACAGATTACATAACTTCCGTCAAATGTTACCTCATCACTATTACATTTTAGTAATTTTGCACCAAGCTTTTCTATTCTACTACGAAGTTCAAGTGCACACTTTTCAACAGCCTTTCCTGTTACATAAGTTGTACTTGAAGCATAAGAACCTGAGTCGTAAGGTGATGTGTCCGTATCTGCACCAAATACCATAATATCATCTGTTGTACATTCAAGAACTTCTGCTGCTATCTGTGCAAGAATAGTATCACAACCTGTTCCCATATCTGCTGCACCAATACTTAACACATAAAAACCTTCATCGTTAAGTTTAATTGTAGCACTTCCGACATCGACTCCCGAAATACCAGAGCCTTGCATAGCCATACCCATACCAACGTATCTTGCCTTATTTTCTGATACCATTCTCATTGGAAACTTTTCGTCCCACTTAATCATTTCACGCACTTTTTTAAGACATCTGTCAAGCGCACAACTTGTATTAACTTGACCATAATAAGCAGGCATTACATCGCCTTCTTTTACTATATTTTTAAGTCGAATTTCAAATGGGTCAATATTTAACATTTGTGCAAGTTCATTTACCGCAGACTCAACTGCAAATAATCCTTGAGTAGCTCCGTATCCCCTATATGCTCCCGATGACATAATATTTGTGTACACTACATCTGTTGTAAAGTGAAATGCTTCTGCCTTTCCATAAAGTGGTATTGACTTGTGACCAGAAAGCCCCACAGTTGTTGGGCCATGCTCACCATAAGCACCAGTGTTTGAAAGTGTATGTAAATCAATTGCTCTTACTATACCATTTTTGTCTGCACCAAGTCTTACGTGCATTTGCATTTCATGGCGAGGCGATGAAGCTGTGAGTGACTCTTTTCTTGAAAATATAATCTTTGACGGTTTCTTTGTCATCCAAGTTACAAAGGCAGGATAAATCTCACATACAGAAGTTTGCTTTGCTCCAAAACCACCACCAATTCTAGGCTTAGTAACTCTTATTTTAGATGGTGATATTCCAAGCGCATGAGAAATAATTCTTCTACAGTGGAAAACTATCTGCGTTGAGCTTACTACATGAAGTCTGCCATAAGTATCTATTTTACAAAATGTCCTAAAGGTTTCCATCATACTCTGCTGACACGCCTTTGTGTGATATGTTCTATCAAGCACAATGTCACATTCACTAAGCACCTTTTCAATATCACCATTTCCACATTCATCATGCGCACAAAGATTTCTCTTATTATCTGCTCCCACTTGACAAAGTGCTTCCCAATTATCTTCTGGGTGAACGAGTATTTTATTGTCCTTAGCCTTAGTAAAATCAAGCACTGGCTCTAATACATCATACTGAACCTTTATAAGCTTCATTGCCTTATCAACGCACTTTTCATCTTCTCCTGCAATAATCGCCACTGGGTCACCAATAAATCTTACATGTCTATCAAGTATCAATCTATCATAGGGACTAGGCTCTGGATAAGTTTGCCCTGCACAAGTAAATCTCTTTTGATTTTGGTCAATATCTTTATATGTAAAAATGGCTTCTATTCCCACTACCTTTTTTGCTATGTCAACATTAATATCTTTAATTATTGCATTAGCATGTGGTGAACGAAGTAACTTTACAACTAGACAATCATCAGGTGCAATATCGTCTGTATACACAGGCTTTCCCAAAAGAAGCTCCATAGCATCTTTCTTTCTTACAGCCTTATTAACCTCTCTCATCGTTATCCTCCTTTCCTTTTTTGTATTCTAAAAATTTAAGTATTCCCCTTAACTGTCCTTCATAACCAGAACAACGACATAAATTTCCAGATAAATATTCCTTAATTTCATCCTCATTTGGATAAGGGTTTTCTCGCAATAAAGCTATTGTATTCATTACAAATCCAGGATTACAAAATCCACATTGCTCTGCGCCCTCATCTGCTATAAATGTAACAAATTCTCTTGCTTCATTCTGCAAACCTTCAAGAGTGTCAACCCTACAACCATCAGCTCTTGCCGCAAGCACTGAACAAGATAACACAGGCTTATTATTTAAAAAAACTGTACAAAGTCCACAATTAGAAGTTTCGCAACCACATTTTACACTATAACAGCCATTGTCCCTTACAAAATCATAAAGTGTCATATCGGGTGCAATTTCTCTACTCAGCTTTTTGCCATTTAGAATTATATTAACTAACATACATTTTCCTCACTTTTTGATATTTAGCTACATATTTACAAACCTATTATTATATAATTGATTTTTAATATCTGTCTTTTAATATTTAAAACAATATTAAAAAATATAGTCAACTAAATATTAGCAATTATCTCAACTAATTAGCTATATTAGGTTTTATTAAAAAACTCAATTAAGATATAAGCTTTGCAATGCTCTACTTGTTAAGACTTCTACAAGATGACTTCTATATTCTGCACTACCTCTCATATTACTTTGAGTTGCTACTGTTTTTTTTGCATATTGTGAAAATGCTTTGATTGTATCTTCATCAACTACATTCGATAATATTTCTTCTTTATCTTCAACTCTTATTGCTCTTGCTGGTCTTGCACCTATTACAATATTTTTAATATCATTTTTTAAAAATCTTACACCACAACAAGTAAGCACTGGCAAATCTGTCTGTGTTATTCTTACTGCTTCGTAAAATACTTTAACAGGCTTCTTTTTTACAATCACATTTACAAGAATGTCATTATTATAATCTGACTTTGCAAACTTAGCTAATGGCACTTGTCCACCTTTGTACAACTCAACATAAGTATCAAGCCCGAGTAAAAGTGTTAATACATCAGAAAAGCCATATCTTCCAAATATACTTCCACCTACTGTTGCAAGATTTCTAAATTGCACACCGACAATATGTCTTAATGCTTCCTTTGCCATGCCTTGTGTATATGTATTAAAACCTTCATGCACTTCTAACTGTCTTAAAGATACCATGCAGCCAATCTTAAATTCTTCTTGCGTTTCTTCTATTGTATCAAGCCCAAGTCCCGACATATCTATCGCTGTCTGTATCCTAGCTTCCCCCATACGAAGCCACATCATACCACCTATAATGCGATTAGTCCTTTTTTGATTAAGCTCATAGGCTTCTTCTAGACTTTCTACTTTTTTATATATCTGTATATTAAGCATACTTATTCCTTTCTTAAGTAATAAAAATAATTACAACTCAATTTTAAAATATATTCTATATATTTATATAATCACATAATATGTCATAGTTTGCAAGCCAATCTTGAAAATATTCCAAAATTAATTTCCTTCTTAATTCATTAGTCACAACTAACTTATCATATTTTGCATTACAACAAATTTTCGTAAGATAGCTGTATTGTATAAGCAATAAATGCACCATTAAAAAAAACAATGCCCAAAATTAAACACCACTATTCTTTTTCAACAACAATATTATAAGAAGTGGTGCGCCAAGTAGTGATGTAAATATACTTACTGGAAGCTCCGTTGTCGCAATACTTCTTGCAAATATATCTGCAATAGTAAGAATTATACTTCCCGATAAACCACTTAATACAAATGTATACACGTCATTTCTTTTAGTAATAAGCCTTGCTATATGCGGCGCGAGTAACCCAATAAAACTTATAAGACCTGTTGTACATATTATAGAAGATACAATCACTGTTGCAATACACAATATCAAAAGACGGACTGTTGTAACATTTACGCCAAGTGATACAGCTTCATTTTCTTCTATAGAAAGTATCATCACTTGTCTATACAATATTAATAACACAATAAAGCCTACAAATGTAACTAATATAGGTATCAACAAACTATCCTTAGATATCCCATTAAGACTGCCCATAATCCAATATTCAATTGAGGCAAGTTGCTTTTCTGGGTCGGCTACAAGCTTTAAAAACATAAGAAATGTCTGTACTATTGAATGTATCGCTATTCCTGCAAGTACAATAGTATAACTACTCTTTCCATCTACAAGATACGCAACTAAAAGTGTTATAATAAGAGTTATAAATGCTCCAACAAAAGCTGTAAAAGAAACAACTGTCATTGATGAAGAAAACGCCACAATTGCAAGGGCTGCTCCCGCACTAGCTCCAGAAGACACACCAACTACATCTGGTGAAGCCAATGGATTTTTAAATACCATTTGGTAAACATTGCCAGCAATTCCAAGTCCAAAACCACCAACAATTCCCATAATAGCACGAGGCAGACGAAGCCTGCTAAATACCCTAACCTGCATACTATCCCCTGCCAACAACTTATCCACTGACAACGGATACTGACCCACAAAAATCGACCATACAAACACACCAAAAATAATCAAAATACATATAAAAGTTATTACACTAACCCTATATTTATATCTATTCATTTTCACACCAACTTCCACCACAAAAATCAACTTTCCAAATCACAATTCAAAAGTTAGTACAAACTAATTCACTCTCAATGTACAACAAACAAAGTTTAAAAGAAAAATGGTATTGTATTTTATAGTATATGGGAAATGCTTAGTAGTTCTTAGATGTGCTATCAATAACCAGTGATGCCATGACACGATGTCATGGCAAGCAATCAGCGACACGACGTCGCATTGATTGCGCTCACGTCCGATTTTAATACCTACTAGCACATCTTAGCACTACTTAGCATTTATCCATCAACTGTAAAATGCAATACCATTTTTACTATGCTAACAAATTATTATACTTCTGGTGTAAATCCATAAAATGTCTTATAAAATTCAGTAACACAAGACTTATAATAATCATTAGTAACCTTCTCTGGGTGAAGAATAGAAGCTATATAAATACTTCCAAGAAAACTTGCTGGAACTGGTGAATCCCATGCTTCAATATTAGATGGAAGCTTATAAACCTTCTTATTCTTAACAGCAGTACAATCAGCAAGATTAGCATCATTATAAATATCATCTACAGAATATGTAGCATCTGCTGCAATAATAATATACTCAGGGTTCCATGCAAGAATTTGTTCATACGAAACTTCTGCCCAATAAGTATCTGTAATTGAAGAAGCTACATTCTTACCACCTGCATTAGCAACAAGTGTATCTTGATACATAGCATTTCCAGCAGTTGAAAGCACTGAACTGTTACCAGCCAAGTATACAGATGGAGTATTCTCTCCTGATATCTTTGACTTTGTATCATTAATAAATGAGTTAATTGTATCATTCATTGTCTTAGCTTTTCCTGCTACATTGCAAACCTGTCCGATAAGTGTAATACATTCACTTAACTGTTCCTGATTTTCAGGATTAACCGCAATAACCTTTACTCCAAGTTCTTCAATCGCTTCTATAGAGTTTTTAAGCTTTGCTGGAATAATAACAACATCTGGCTGTGCTGTTGCACATGCTTCAAGGTTAAATTCTTTAGCTGTCCCCATATTTGGAAGATTAATAATATCAGAAGCTGCAAGCTTATAAACATTTCTTGAGTTAGCCTTAGCTTCAATACCAACAAGCTTATCCTTTAATCCAAGTCCTAAAATAAGGCTTGTTGAAATGTAGTATGAAGAAGCTATTTTTTCTGGCTCTTTTTCAATAGTAACACTTCTTCCTAACTGGTCTGTTACTGTAAGTGGATAAGTTACACTTACATTACTATTTTCTGACATTACGTCAAATGGTGTTGTTGAAGTTTCTTTTGTAACTTCAGCGCTTGATGATGAAACTTGTGTTGTTTGATTATTATTACCACAAGCTACAGAAAATGTAAGCATCATACAAGCAAGTAACATGGCAATTACTCTTTTCATCGCTTTTTTCTCCTCTTTGATTTTTGTTTTTATACTGCATATTGAAATATTAAATATATTTTTAAAATTTCAATATAACGGATAAATTATATCAAACTCCTTTTTTTTAGACAATAAATATTTTTATTTTGTATATGCAATATTGCACTTTAAATTAAAATCGTAATATAATAATCTAAAATTTTGTTACTGTTTACAACTAACTTTAAATTCAATATTAATGGAGACTTTATGGATAATAATTGTATCTTAAAAATTTGCGATTTATCAGTAGCTTATGGTAAAACTAAAGTATTAAAAAATATCAACTTTAATATAAATTCGGGTGAACTTATAGCACTTATAGGAAGTAATGGTTGTGGAAAATCTACTCTTATAAAATCAATTATGAACTTATTACCTCACTCTGGAAAATGTTTTGTTAAAAATATCACAAAAAATAGCCAAGCCAACACTACATCTTCAAGTGAAAAACAACTACATAATGATACATTTTTACAATTAGAAAAAATATCTGTAAAAAATCGTGCTTCATATATAAGTTACATTCCGCAACGCATTGGTGTAAATATGGATATGTCAGTTACCGATGTATGTCTTATGGGTTATAATTCACAGCTTAATTTTTTAGCTTCTCCTAATAAGATTATGCGAGAAAATGTACTAAAAGCCCTTGAAAATGTAGGGCTTTCTGGCTTTGAAAATAGAAATTTCTTAAGTCTTAGTGAGGGACAAAAACAGCTTTGTATATTAGCAAGAACACTTATTACAAACTCAAAGCTATTACTTCTTGATGAACCCGACAGCGCACTTGATTTTAATAACAAATACAAGCTTATGCAAAAAATAAAGTCACTAATAAATAATGACAATGCTGGACTTATATGTATTCACGACCCTGCTCTTGCACTTACATTTTGCGATAGACTTCTGCTTATGAAAAACGGTATAATAATAGCTGACATTGTAATAAAGAACACTTCTATTCAAGAACTCAATAACAAAATATCACAAATATTTGACAATATATATATTGATAAATGTCAAGACAAAAATGGCAACTCACATATATGTGTTATGTGCAATACTTAATTATATCTATATTAAAGCAAATTTGAAATACATCTACAATCTATATAGCTGTAAATATCAGAAATTATCTCTACTAAATTCTTATTTAGCAAGTAAAATTTAGTACATAGCTTGACAGCAAATGTAAAGCTTATATTTGAAAAATATTATAAATACTTATATACCTTAAATAATACAATATTGAAAGGAAATCTATTTTGAATAATAATACTACTTATATTAATGCCAAAGCATTACTTAATTTATATCATTTATCTAACAAAAAACATCTGATAATAACAGGCAGTATAGGAAGTGGTAAAACTACACTTATTAATAAATTGTCTGCACTTATATACAACAAAGAATATAACAATACCATTTGTACAACATCGCATATAATAAGCAAAAAAGTACATGAAAATGTTGTTATAAGCTCTCCACTTATAAATAACGCAAAATCTGCAATTATAGGACATTTGCAAAAAGAAAAGCTTCAAACTACTGTTACTAACAAAATGCAGCCTATTGATAATGGCTTTTTTGAAGTTGCAATTCCTGCAATTAATAAATTTTTAACTAATAAATCTAATGAAACTTACTTTTTTATTGACGAATTAGGCTACCTTGAAACAAGATGTATTGAATTTCAAAATGCTATTTTCACACTTCTTGATAACACAAAAACCATAGCTGTTATAAGAAAACAACACACTGAATTTCTTGATAGTATAACATCAAGAGAAGATGTGCTTGTTGTAGATATAGATACTTGTCTGTCAAATATTGCCTGTATAATTATGGCTTCTGGAGCTTCAAGGCGTTTTGGCACTAATAAACTTTTAGCACATATTCCTAATACAAATATAACACTTATTGAAAATGCTATAAATATCAGCAATTATATACCATTTTCACAGACAGTTACAACTACTATTCACAAAGAAGTAGCTAATATTTGTGAAAAAAATCACATATCTTGCGCACTTCACAATTTGCCTTACAGAAATGACTCAATTCGTATAGGAATGGAAAATATAACATCAGACGTAAACGGAATAATGTTTCTCCCCGCAGACCAACCACTTATATCAAGCCAAAGTATGCAGCTTCTTTGTATGACATTTAACTACTACAAAGACAAAATCTGTCGCTTAGCCTACAAAGACACTCCAGGCTCACCCGTAATATTTCCAATGAAATATGAACAAGCTCTAAAACACCTACCCCAAAAATGCGGTGGTGGATACATAATAAAACAAAACCCAACCCAAGTAATACTGGTGCCTGCTACAAAAAAAGAAGAATTACTAGATATAGACACCCCCCAAGACTATACCAACCTTTTCACGCATTAAAAACTAATCTACCCCCTACCCCACTTCAACTAATACAGTTTTAAGTTTCAAAATATACTAACAAAAATGAGCCAAAAACATAATCTTAAATGTGGGCTGTATAGTACAATTTATAAATTAATAACGAAAAACATGGCTTGCGTTGGGACTGAAAGCTAAGAAAATAATTAATATTGCAAATAAAATGTGTATAATTACTTAAAAATATCAATAGTTAAAACTTATTTAGCTTGATATTAAAGATAGTCAAAATAAATAAAAATTTAATGCAAGACTTATACTCCAATTAATTCTCTCATAATAGTAATTTACAATAAAAGTGTTATAGAAATTTTATTATATATATAGAAATTAAACTCACTTTAACCAATGGTCTTTCAAAATGTAAATAACAGATAGAAGCAGTAACAAAATTTTATAGTATGTGATAGAAGCTAAGTAGTTCTTAGTTGTGCTGTCAAAAAACAGTGATGCCCCGACAGGACGTCGGGGCAAACAATGAGCGACACGATGTCGCATTCATTGTGGTCACGTTAGGCTTTACTGCCTCACCAGCACAACTTAGAACTACTTAGCTTTTATTCATCAACTATAAAATTTTGTTACTGCTTCTATTCGCCAATAAACTATCTTTTTGCTTCTTTCTCTTTCGGCAATATAATATTCAACACTATTGCCATAAGTGCCGCTGGCACAATACCTGAACCACCAAAAATAAGACTCACAAATTCAGGCGTATGTACAAGAATATTAGAATTAGCACCAATTCCATATCCCACACCAATCGCAACAGAAACAATAGTAAGATTTCTTGCGCCAAGTGGTTCTTTTGTAATAAGCTGAATACCACTTACAATAATAGAAGAAAACATCATAACTGCCGCACCACCAAGTACTGACTGTGGCATAATAGAAATAAAAGCTCCAAGCTTAGGTAACAGTCCACAAAGTATAAGAAAAACTGCACCAGAAGCTAACGCAATACGATTAACAACCTTTGTCATAGCCACAAGTCCAACATTCTGACTAAAAGAAGTATTAGGTAATACACCAAATATAGCTGCCAATGTTGAACCAACACCATCACACATTACACCGCCAGATAACTCCTTAGCTGTGGCTTCTCTATCCATACCACCCTCAATTACACCCGAGATATCACCGACTGTTTCAACTGCTGTTACAATAAACATAACAATAACCGGTGATATTGCTCTCATATCAAATACAGGCTTAACTGGAAGAAGCTCAGGAATAGCAAACCAAGAAGCCTCTGCCACTTTATCCCAATTAAGCACCCAAGACTTAGTATACTCAACACCATCTGCTGTAACGGCTGTATGTGGCAATACCATTCCCATAATAAATGCTGCTACATAGCCTACAATAATACCAATAAGGATTGATGATGAACTAAGATAACCCTTTGTCCAATGCTTAAAAAACAATATTACTATAAGTACAAGAAATGCAAGAAAAAGATTTTCCATAGAACCAAAATCTTTTGCACTACTTCCACCACCAAATGAACTTACACCTACAGAAATAAGTGATAGTCCGATTGATAACACTACTGTACCCGTAACAACTGACGGAAAAAATCTTCTAAGTGGCTTTAAAAATGCACCAAGCACTGTTTCAAATATACCACCTATAATTGAAGCACCCATCAAAGCTCCATAGCCGATTAAACCACCGCCCATTATTTTAGCAACACTACTAAATACTCCAATAAAGCCTGAACTCGTTCCCATAATTACAGGAACTTTTCCACCAATAGGTCCAATAGCAAATAACTGAATTAATGTTACAATACCTGCAATAATCATTGCATTTTGAAGAAGTGATACTTGAATAGCTTCATACTCACTTCCTGCTCCAATTCCACACGCACCTGTTATAATAAGCAATGGTGTAAGATTACCTACAAACATTGCCATTACATGTTGAAGTCCAAGCGGTATTGCCTGACTTAATGGCAATTTACCGTCAAACTTGTACGCTTCTGAAGAAAGTTCAAATTTTTTCATACGTTCCTCCATTAATTCCAATGTATTTTTTTTTACAGGTTCATTATCATTTATGATTATTAAAAAATCAAGTAGTTATTGAGAATTTTTTTATATTTTTTTAATAATATCAAATAAAAAGCCCCTTACACATTACTTTGAACTAACCTACATGCGTTATTTAGACTAACTTTTGTGGTCAGCTCTTGCAATTGCAAGGGACTTTAGTATTATAAGCTTTCTGCTCTTTGTAATGCTGCGTCTATATTTTTACAGAAATTTTCTTCTCCAACCTTCTTAGCAAAACCAGCCTTTTCCATCATTGCTTTTGGCTGTTCTTGAACGTGTGATAAAAGAAGTGTTATTCCTTTTTGCTGACATCTATCATAAATCATTTGAAGTGAACGAAGTGCTGTAACGTCCATTGCTGGCACTCCTCTCATTCTTATAATTACAACTCTTATACCCGTTTCTGCTGATATCTCCATAAATTTATCTGCTGCCGCAAAAAACATAGGACCAATTACTTCATATACAAGTGTATGCTTTGGAACAACCTTTAACTTAATACTTTCTGGGTCATTTTCTTCATCAATATTTTCCCCTATGTATTTCCAACTCTTGACTTCTGTTACATTAGCCATTCTCATAAGGAATAATAAAGCGGCAAGTACAACTCCAACTTCAATAGCTACAACAAGGTCAAATACTACTGTAAGCACAAATGTTACTACAAGCACTAATATATCACTCTTTGGCGAAGATTTGCAAAGTGATACAAATTCTCTCCAACCGCACATATTGTAAGCTACCATAAATAAAATTGCTGCAATCGCTGGCATTGGTATCCAAGCTGCATAAGGCATTAACACAACAAGTATAAGAAGAAGTGTTATAGAATGAACCATACCCGCTATTGGTGTACGACCGCCATTTTTAACATTTGCCGCAGTTCTTGCAATCGCTCCTGTTGCTGGTATTCCGCCAAATAATGCTGACACAAGATTACCTGCTCCCTGTGCTATAAGCTCCATATTAGGCTTATGTCTGCTTCCAATCATACCATCTGATACTACACAAGAAAGAAGTGACTCTATCCCTGCAAGTATAGCAATTGTAAATGCGTCTGGAAGAAGCTTTGTTATAAGTCCAAAGTCAAGTGATGGAATTGTAATTCCTGGAACTTTATTTGAAATAGTATATAAATCACCTATAGTTTTAACGTCCATTCCGATTAATTTAACCATAAGAATTGACACTATAACTGCTATAAGTGATGGTGGAACAACCTGATTAAACTTAGGCACTAATATTAAAATAGCAAGTGCAACAACGCCTACTACAAGTGCCTGCCAGTTAAATGTATTGATTGAATTAATACATTCTTTTGCCTTTTCAAGAGTTTCAATAGGTGATGTTGAAAATGTAAGCCCTAAAAAATCTTTTATCTGACCAATAGCTATTGTAACGGCAATACCTGCTGTAAAGCCTGTTGTAATTGTATATGGAATAAATTTTATAAGATTTCCAAACTTTAAAAAACCCATAATTATAAGTATAATTCCTGCCATAATAGTTGCAAGAACAAGCCCCTGCATACCATTTTCTGCTACAATTCCTGCAACAATCGTTGCAAATGCGGCTGTTGGCCCTGCTATCTGCACACGACTTCCGCCTAAAAATGATATAACAAAGCCTGCAAATATAGCAGTATAAATTCCCTGCTCTGGCCCTACGCCCGAAGCAAGTGCGAGTGCAATTGACAATGGAAGTGCAATAATAGCTACAATAATACCAGATACGATATCTTTAATGCACTGTTCTTTTGAATATGTCTTCATGCAGTCGAATAGTTTTGGTACAAACTGATTCATTTCCTTTTTCTTTTCCTTTCGCAATGTGTAATGTGTAAAGTATTTCGCTTATAAATTTTTCTTAAAATTAATTAAGTTTTTATAAAACGTGATTTTCATTATATCATACATTTGTACCATTGGAATTATTTTATCAAATACAATACAAAAATAAGCCTTATCTACATTGCTTTCTAACCGCAATATAAATAAGGCTTATCTTATTTCTATACTTATACAATTCTCTGCTTATTGCACTTTGCTCGCATAGACAAAAGTTGAGAACTTTTTTAAGTTAAATGGATACTCTTAATCCACTTTTATTATTTAATAATTTTAAATTAACCTACAGATGTATTTGCATTAATAAAGTCTTGAACCTTCTGATAAAGAACTTCATAACCAACTTCTGAGTTCATTTGATTTCCGTAACTATCAAGAATTTCCTGATAATCTGTATAACCATAGTAAGAAGCTAACTGAGCTCCCATATCATTAATATCATCTGCTGTAACTGTTATATTTTCATTTTCTGCAATAATTGTAATTGCCATCTTCTCTAAAAGATAAGACTGTGCATATTCCTTTGCATAATCATTAAATGCGTCTTCTGACTCAAAACCATAAACCTGTGATAAGTATGAAGCATAATCTGAAATTCCATAGTATGAACCATACTGATTATATTCAGACTGTATATTTGACTTAAGTGTATCTATAAGTGAGTTAAGTTCATCTTCTGGATAACCATTATTATTTGTTATACCATCTGAAATAACTTTCCATGCTGCCTGATATTTACTGCTATCATAATTAGTCTTAGCCTGTGTTTCAAGATAATCCTTTACATAGCTCTTAAGACCATCAACTGTTGTAGCTTCTACATTAAGACTTGAAGCATTAGAAGCAACCCATTCATCTGTTAATTCTGGTAATGTAGTCTTCTTTATACTATTAACTGTAACCTTAAAGATAACATCTTTACCTGCAAGGTCTGATGAAGAATAGTCATCTGGGAACTTACATGGAATATCATATTCTTGACCTACTGTAAGACCTACAAGTCCTTTATCAAGGTCATCAATAAACTTTCCAGAACCAATTGTATATGTTACATCTGTAGCTGTTCCACCAGAAAATGCTGTACCATCTAAAAGTCCGCTATAATCAAGAGAAATAACATCTCCACTAGCTGTAACACCTTCTGTTACAGTTTCAGTTGTACCATACTGTGAAATAAGATTATCAATATAATCTGTAACATCACTTTCTGAAACCTGTGCCTGCTCACTGTCAACCGTTACTGATAATCCCTTATATTCTGGTAATGATATATAAGTCTTGTAAGTTTCTGCATTACCCTTAATTGTATCTGCATACTGGTCTGCTGTAATCTCCTGATTAACCGTTGTGTTTGATGATGCTGTTGCATTTGTAGCATCTGTACTGTTGTTATTAGACCCACCACAAGCTGTAAGCGAAGCAATCATTGAAGCTGCCATAATTATTCCTAATACTTTTTTTCTCATTATAAACCTCATTTCTAAGCAAATATGTGTTGAAATACCTTTGCTAAATATTACAAACTAACAATCTTTCTTATTGAACGACTATATTGTTATATCATAAAGACAATAAAAATAAAAGGTATTTCACATTTTTTTCACTATATTTATACTAAAGTTATTATTAAAATCCACCATAATCTATTAATAATAAGTATTATATTACCTTATTTCAAAAGTTACTACAATCTAAAAACACATAATTTTAATATATATTTTTTATATCAGTCTAAAAATCTAAACCATATATCACTATTATGTAAAACAAAAAATTCTCATTGCAAAGAGCTGTTAAATATATTTTCAAGCCTATAATACTATTATATTCTAATTAAATATATGATATGATAATACAATCTTAACTACTATAAGTAAGTTGATTTTTTCTAATAATATTTATACATCACTTATTTATTATCGTTAAAATAAAAACCATCTTAAAATAGAAAGGCTACAATTTATGAAGAAAAGAAATGTAAAATACTTAACTGCTATATTTTCACTTATTCTAATAATTTCAAGTTCTTTACTTTCAGCATGTGAAATGCCAGTTACAGTAATAAATGACCCTGTTACTGTAGCAGGCTTTAAGCTTAATACTTACGTTGCCATTTCCGGTTACACAAGCAACTCCACAAAAGATACTTTAAACGAATGTCTTAACTTATGTGACAAATATGAGCTTATGTTTTCAAGAACTTTAACAGACAGCATACTCTATAAAGTAAACAATCGTGAAACAAATAGAATACCAAAAGAATTGGCAGAGCTTATTCAAAAGGGAATTGAAATGGGAGATTTATCTGATGGAGCTTTCGACATCACTATAGGAAGTGTATCAAGCCTTTGGGACTTCACAGCAGATAATCCAAAAGTTCCTAATGCTACTGATATATCAAACGCCCTAAATTACATAGATTATACAAAAATAGCTCTTACCCCTGTAAATGATGACTCAGACGATTACATTATTGATATGCCAGAAGGATTTATAATAGACCTCGGTGCAATTGCAAAAGGGTATATTGCCGACCGTTTAAAAGATTTTCTTATTGAAAAAAATATAAATAATGCGGTTATTAATTTAGGTGGAAATGTACTTTGCGTAGGTGGTAAAAAAAATAATGCTTCTTTTAATATAGGAATTAAGAAACCATTTACACAAAGCGAAGAAACCTTAATGACAGTAAAATTAAACAATAAATCTGCCGTATCTTCTGGTACATACGAAAGATACTTTAATGAAGATGATAACTTCTACCACCACATTTTAAACCCAACAACAGGATATCCTTATAACAACGGATTAACACAAGTAACAATAATATCCGACCAATCAATAGACGGTGATTGCCTAAGCACGACCTGCTTCGTACTAGGACTTGAAAAAGGACTAGAGCTAATAGAAACACTAGAAAACACAGAAGCCGTATTTGTAATGGCAGATGGTGATATAATATATTCAAGCGGTATGCAAGACTACATAAATAATTAATTATATCAATCAAACACTTATAATATAAAATATGAGGAACCTATTCTGCTAATTTCTCAAATCACACAACAATACAATCGTCAAGTATTGTGCAAACACAAGCCTTTACTCATTGTTTTTGTAAATATAAGATATGGCTGTCAAATTAAAAAAATCCATAAAAATATAGAATTATCCACTAACTAAATATCTATATTTTATATAAAATTTTCTTATTATAGCCATATCAAAAATTTTATTTGTCAACAAACTACATTCCCTACTCACAATAATTCTTACTTACATATTTCTTAATTACTTCACTATCCTCTGGCATTCTACAACCAACAATATATTCACCTTCATTATTAGAGCTACGAATAATACAACCCTCCAGAGCTTTATCCAATATTGAAATACCTTCAACTTTAACATTAAGATTTTTCCCCTTAGAATTAGCAAATATACTGTCACGCACAGCAAACGCAAAACCATTTGCACTAATATTAACCATATGTCCTGAATATGTACCATTTTCCCCAGTTACCTTAATCGTACATTTGTTACTAATTGGCATACGAGGGTACTTTCTTCTATTATATACCTGTGGATTAGAATTAACATGAAGTCTGAATTGACCCTTTTCATCATTCTTACTATGATGTAATTCAATATTATCTCAACAGTACAATACATTATCAACAACAATATTAAGTCGACATAATGCGTGTCTATCTCTCTTATCAATTATATCACTGTTGCCATTAGAAAGTGTTATATAAATATTTTTATCAATACAATCTGTTACTTTACCAACGTATTCCTTCTTAGAGTTGCTTTCTGCATTCAGTATAACTGAAACCTTCATTCCAGCCTTGATATCTTGAACTCCCATAAAGCCACCAACACCAAGCTCGCCCATAAGCTTACCAACAACACTTTCAATATCCATTGCACTCTTTGCACTTAATTCATACTTACTAAGCATTGTTCTTGTAGTAAGTTCAGCGCCATCAATATTTTGAGTCATAACTTCCATAACTTCACTAATTTCATTCATATTCTCAGTAAGTGTATGGTTAGACTCCTCTACCTCCTTAACTGCACTATCTACAACTTTAATATTCTCACCTAGACTCTTTGCATCATTTGTAATATTAGTTACACTCTTATTAACATTAGATACCTTCTCAATATTTATCTGAATTAAATCAACTGTTTGTGCAATTGACTCTAACATATTTTGAGAAGTTTCTTCTAGTCTTGAAAGAGCTTCCATAATACTACTTGATGAGCTTTTTGTTCCGCTACTCAAATTACGAATTTCATCAGCAACTACAGCAAAGCCTTTACCCGCTTCACCTGCTCTTGCTGCTTCTATAGAAGCATTCAACGCAAGAAGATTTGTCTTAGAGCTTATTCCTTCAATAGTACTTGTTTCCTCTTTAACATTTTCAAATTCCTTTTTAAAATCTTCAAGAATATTTTCAACCTTCTTAGAAAGCTCTGACATATTATTACTAATATCTACTACTTCAACTAATTCATTTGTACTAATACTAGCATGGTCTATAGAAGCAGCAATAAGCTGTACAACCTGCTCCATAAGGTCTGACACATTATTAACCTTTGTGTCAATTACTCTCGTCATCTCCATAGAAGAAACAGCTTTATTATTAAGTATACCATTGTTAGCTGATAAACTTTCCATGTCTTTCATAACATCATTAGCACCTTGCTTATTTTCATCTGCAAGTTCTCTTACGACAGTTACACCATCAACAACAGCATTACTTGCACCCTTAACTTGTTGTACTGTCTGTACAACACTCTTAAGATTATTCTCAATAGAAGATGTCAATGCCCCATCTGACTCAACAAGATGTTTTATTGACATATTAGTGCAAGCATAACAACACAACACTATTGCAAATTGAAGCGCACATTCAGGGCTTGATACAAAATCTATCATTCCTTTTACTGTACCTTTATACATATTACTAGATATCAATATGAACATTGTTATCCACATCATAATTTTAATAAACTTGGGGTCTTTATAAAGTATTAAAATAGATATTAAAGGTAAAATAAATACATACGAAATCTCATCAAGTGTTGCCCATGCTATAATAGAGAAAAAGAATAAATAACACATTCCTACTATCCATTTATATCCCGTATAATCTGTACCCTTTACCCTTAAAATAATCTGACCAATTATATATTCTAGCCAACCAATAACTGCAATCATAGTAAAAAAGCCAATAGCAAGATGCCCCATTTTAACTTTTACACCATAATAAACACATGCAATTATTAAAAGAACAAGCCATGCTATCCCTGCTCTTTTGTTTGTTTTCGCCCTAAAAAAGGACTCGTCATACTTCTCCATAGTGTAATTCTCCTGTCTGTAAATTTGCTAATACCGCATTACTATTAATATATCACATATATGGTAAAATAGTAAGTGTATTATGAAAATATGACTATTTATTTTCTATCTTCAATTATAATTCCTTGTATGATAATCACTTTAATCAAGTAAATACTTACAATCCACTACATAACTTAGAAAATTATTTTTATCAAAAGCTTGCAAATGCTTCGTACTCATCCGCCCCATCATTATTTGCAAATAAAACTTGGCAAAGGAGATAATATTATGGATAGAGAAGAAATTTTAAAAATGGCTCAAGCTGAAAAATACGATGAACAAGAATTACAAATAAAAGACAAATCAATGACATTTTCATATGTTGTGATAGTTATAACAGCCGCTATATTTTCGTTTATACGTTCACAACAATGATTACCTATGATGGACTTAACTGCTACTGTTGCTGCTTCAGTTTGCGCCACTAGTACATACCGCTTTATTAAAACAAGAAAAAGAGAATACTTTTTAATTGCATTAACAATGATAATTGTAGCTATAATATCAACTGTAAGATTTTTTATGAGACATTAATTATGAATGATAAACTTGAATTAAAAAATAATATAAAAAAAGCTCGTTCAGAGAAAAAATTATCACAAACAGCTTAATATTTCCACTGTTCTGACTTTAACTGCATTTCCATCATATGTCTGTAAATGCTGTCTTTGCTGATTTCAAAAATATACAAAATTCTATACAAATATAATAATAAATCTATAAATGTATATTTTTGAATAATTCGCTCCTATATAAAATAGGTCTTGGTTGGTTCAGTAGAATATATTATAATATCTAATACATTCTTTCCAACAACCGTTTTTATTATATTACATAAGTTTTGTCTTTTGTATCTTCTGATATTCAGATGAAAAATAATCTCTTTTTTCAAAGGTTAATTATTTTTATGGTACAAAAGACTTTTCTTTTCTTAAATAAATATTTTTAAATTTTATTATTTGATAACATTAAACTATCCCTAAAATATTCTTTACCCTTTTTACACTTGTATAAATAGTAATATTTTTCATATCTCTACGCTTTAATATATTTTTAGACGCATTTCTATCAGCATCTTTTTTTCCACACTTTTCACATACAAATACTTTAAAATTTCTTTTTCCTAACATTCCACACTCACTACAAATCTGCGAAGTATAAGCAGGATTGACATATGTAACTTCAACATTATTTAGTTCTGCTTTATAAGCAACTCTTTCATCAATATAACCTTTACACCAACTGCTTAATTTTCTATTAATATTCTTATAAGGTAATCTTTTTTACTACTCCACGTTAAATCTTCTAATACAATTTCTTTAGGTTTCTCATTGTCTAACATTTGATTTATACTATGATTTATATAACATTTAATATTTTCATTATGTTTTCTTTTTTGACGAATATATTTTTTATTACCAAAGTTATTCTTTTTAATTCTTTCAGCTTTAGCAAGCTCTCCATTTTTCTCTAATGTCTTAATCTGCTGTCGAATTTTATTTCTTACCTTATTTTTTTCACTTAACCTTTCTGTTTCTTTAGTAAGAAGTTTACTAAGATTATCACCATAAGAATGGTCTGTACTTGTTTCTAACATACAAGTATAACCTTTATCAATTCCTAAAATATATCTTAAATAATGCCTATCTTCATCTGATAAATTACCATTATTAGTAATAGCAAATCTAATATCTTGTTTACATAATTCCCAATTTGTTTTAATATTAGATATCACATTATCTATACACGTTTTCCAATGTCTACCTTGAAGTTTTGTATTTTTTACAATATCTGTTCCAATTAATTTATCACGAATTAACTTTCTGTGATTAGATAATAAACAAATACTATTAATACCATTGTATCTACTTCCAAGATAAGTCTTAAAAGCATTTAATTCTTTTTGAAGTTGCAATAACTGTTCTATATCACTAATAGAACTTATATGTTGTCTAATGTTTTTCTTCACTATTCATCAACTCTTTTACATCTTCTAATATCTTTTTATTTTTATGACTTCTTTTTCCATATAATTTTGCAGAAGATGTTATTATACTAATAACATCTTCTGCAAGTTCTTGCTCATCAGATTTATTTTCATCTTATGTAATAACGACAACTTCTACATCATGATATTTACATATCTCAAATATTATTTCACTGCCAAATCTTAAAAGTCTGTCTTTATAATTAATTACAATTCTACAAATTTGATTAGTTTCAATCAATTTTATAAGTTCCAATAAACCTTTTTTATCATATTTTAAGCCACTTCCAATATCAGAAATAGTCTTATATCTCCAACCATTTGCTATACAAAATTTCTCAATAACTCTAATCTGTCTTTCTAAATCATTTTTTCTATTAGAAGTAGATACTCTTGCATATCCGATTGTTATTTTTTCACTCTTTGGTTTTGTTAAGCATAATATTCTATTAATTTCTTCATCACTAAATCTTCTATGATTACCAGCCGAACGAATAGATTTAATTTTTCCTTGTTGTTCCCAATTTCTAATTGTTTGAATTGTAACACCTAGTAGCTCTGCTGCTTTTCCAATAGAATATTCCATATAATCACCTTTTAACCTCTAAATATTTTATAATATAATTATATATATTTGTTTTACGTCAACTGTTTCTTTCTCTTTAACTCGCTAGGACTTCCTTGTTCTGCAACAACTCCATCTTTTAATACAACAATCTTATCCGCACCATCTACTGTTCTCATTCTATGTGCAATAATCAAAACTGTTTTGTTTTGAATTAATTTTGAAAGTGCTGATTGGATAACCGTTTCGTTGTCAACGTCAAGAGAAGCTGTAGCTTCGTCCATAAGTATAATTGGTGCATTTTTTAAAAATGCTCTTGCAATAGAAATTCTCTGTCTTTCACCGCCAGAAAGTTCAGAACCATTTTCACAAATCATCGTATTCCATTTTTCTGGTAACTTTTCTACAAAGTCCTCACAATGTGCCAACTTTGCGGCTTGAATTACTTCTTCATCAGCTGCATCTTTTCTACCTATTCTAATATTTTCCATAACAGTGTTGTTAAACAAAGTTACATCTTGGAATACAATAGAATAAAGTGATAAAAGTTTTTCTGGGTCAATCTCGGATACATTCATGCCACCTACTGTAATCTTACCCTTATTGCAATCCCAAAATCTTGCGGCAAGTCTTGAAACTGTTGTCTTACCACCGCCCGATGGTCCAATAAGTGCTGTGACTTCGCCTTGCTTTGCTACAAATGTAACATTAGAAAGTACATTTTTGCCCTCTTTATAGGCAAATGCAACGTGTTCAAAAGAAATGTCATATCCCTTATTATTAAGATTATCTCTGCCAATCTGTTCATCGTGTGAAAGTATTTCGTCCATACGTTTGCAACTTGGTGTCATACTTATAACTGCTGCCAGATTTTGAAGTGAAATCTGTAATGGCTCATACATTCTTGTAACTACAAGAAGGAACATAAAAAATGTAAGCACTGTAATCTCACCTTTGATAAGAATATAGCTTCCTACCACTGCAACTGTTCCAATACCCAATTTTAAAATCATTTGTGCTGAGCAAACAAACGCAGCATTGCTAAATTCAGCAACCATAGCATGACTCTCTACAGCCTTTATTTTTTTATTTAGTCCCTGCATATAAGTGTCTGTCATATTATTTGACCTTAAATCTCTTAAAGTTTCAAGACCTTCTTGTATTCCATCAAGACAATTCAACTTATACTCAACTGTCTTTTCATGTACACTATCCATAACTTTTCTTGAATAAATGACAATAAAAAATGCAATTGGCATTACCCAAACAGCCGCAAGTGCCATTTTCCAATTAAATGCAAATAAACTAATTACAATAATTGTTGTTGAAATAAATGCTCCCACTAATTCAGGAATCCAGTGCGAACTTGCTGTTTCAAGCAAGGCACAGTCCGACATAATAGTATTTGTTAAATCTGATAAATCCTTTTTTCCGAAAAATGAAAGTGGCAACTTTCTCAATTTTTCAGCAAGTGTTCTACGTCTTATTCCACTTTCTACATAAGTTGAAAGGAATGTTGAATTGTATTGAAAAACAGTTGTTACTATAATTAAAACTAATGCAGCTACAATTTCAATAATGAAAAATGAAAGCTTTTCTCTTGGAACTTCACCCTCTAATAAATAAGATGAAAGCATATACAAAAGTCCCACTGGTATCATCAATGCCAAATTCGATAAAGTAACTGCTAAAAATGCCTTAAGCATATCCTTTGCACCTTTTTCAGACAGTGCGAATTTGTGTTTTAGTGTTTCAATCATTAATTAACACCTGCCTTTCCAACTTTCCAAGTAACTGATTTATTATACTCATTCCACATGTGAGTATAAATTCCATTTTGCTGTATTAATTCATTATGTTTTCCGCCCTCTGCTATTTTTCCATTTTTTAAAACATAAATCATATCTGAATTTGTAATAGTAGCTAACCTATGTGCTATCATAATTAAAGTCTTATCTTTTGAAAGATTTTCAAATGCTTTTTGCACAAGATTTTCATTATCTGGGTCGGCAAATGCTGTTGCTTCGTCTAAAATTAAGATTGGTGCTTTCTTTAAAAATGCTCTGGCAATAGATAATCTTTGAGCTTCTCCACCAGAAACATAAACGCCCTTTGAACCGATTACAGTGTCAACACTATCTTTAAATTTTTCAATAATATCCATACACTGTGCATCTTTTAACGCCTGCATAACTTCTTCTTTTGTAGCATCTGGTCTACCCATCCTAATATTTTCTAATATGCTTGTTTTTAGCAACTTGCTATCTTGAAATACATAAGAAACATTATTCATTAACTCTTTATTATTTATATTTCTTACATCAACTCCACCTATTTTAATACTTCCACTTTTAACGTCCCAAAATCTTGCAACAAGTGAAGCAAGTGTTGTTTTTCCACCGCCTGATGGTCCAACAAGTGCAATGTGCTGTCCTGTCTTTATATTTAATGAAATGTCATCAATAGCATTTCTTTTTGCATCTGCATAAGAAAATGTTACATTAGAAAGTTGTATTGAAGCATCTTTGGGAACTTCGTTTTTATTTGTATCAACAAGTGGCTGTACAGATAATATTTCCTCCATTCTTTTTAATGCGTCTTCAACCATCATCTGTGATTCACCAGCATAGGCAATCTTCATAAGTGTTGTAGTAAGTACTGATGTAATAAGAATGTAAAAGATTAAATTCAATACAAATGTATCTGTTACACCTTTACCTGTAAATATATATGCGGCAATAATGAGTACTGCAAAAATTGCATTTGCTGATGTGGTAAAAGCTACCATTGGCAACATCATATTTTTTGTATAACCTATTGTCCATTTTTCATACTCATCAATAGCCGACTTAAATCTCTTAAAAGAAAATACTGTCTGACCAAATGTTTTTACAACAGGAATACCTCTTACATATTCCACAGCTTCTGATGACATTGTTTCTAAGGCATTTTTATACTGCTTCATATCTTCTGCCATCTTAGGTCCCATCATTAATGTACTCATAAGCACAAATGCAAGAACTGATGGTATAAGACTAAGAAGCCCTAACTTCCAATCAAATACAAACATCATAATAAGTAGCCCAATTGGTGTTGCAACTGAAACAGCTTTATCTGGAACATTGTGTGCAAGATAAGTTTCTGTCGCAGCACTACTGTCAATAACAATTTTACGAATTTTACCAGTTCCCTGTGCTTCCACATAACCAAGTGGAATTTTCATAATATGCTCCATTAACGTTGTTCTTAAATTTGCCTGCACTCGAAACGCTGCTTTGTGCGAACACATAAGCCCTGCAATATAAAATACCATAGAAAGCAAGGCAAAACCTACAGCCTGCCAGCCATAAGAAGTGATATGTACTGCTTTTGAAAAATCAGGTCGCACTTCTAAAATTTCCTTTATGATACGCCATATATCATAAAATGGAATTAATGCAATCCAAGCACTTATCACAGCAAACACACACGATAAATATGACATATATTTATGATTTCCTGCTATATGCATAAGTTTTGAATATGCACTTTGTTTCTTCTCTTTCACTAATAAGACCTCCTTTACTATCAAAAAAAGGTTTATAAAGATGTGCAAAAAATATTTAGAGCTTTATAATATCATCAACTCATTTTCTTATAAAAATCATTAGTCTTATATGCTTTTAAATATATCCACAAGTAATCATATAAAAACTTAACATACTTTAGTAGTTAGAACATCAGTTATCTATAAATGTATTACTGTTATTTACGTTTATTAAAATAGCTTTCTCTTTATATAAAAATCGCAACCTGCTTTATAGGAATAAATTAACTTAATATATTGTTTAATTAGTATTAACAGCTTTTAGTTAGTAGCCACTAACTGACTACTATTTTTTTAGAGTTGCCACAAAAAATTTTCTACAAAATATAGATAGTTATTATACTTTGTATTTACTTTATGCGAACAACTAACCAAAGTCTGCACTTACACAAAACCTTAGTGACTGCTGCATAAACTATGAGAATTTCTCAGAATGTATTTCTCATAGTTTTATTATGTGACAACTCCTTTGTCATATTTATTCACTTTATTTATAATTTAGAACTGCTGTCCAACCTGCTTCATGGAATATTCTTACATTTTCCATAAATTTTTTTGCTTCTTCATAAGACTTTTCATGTGACACTAATTCATAAATATACTGCCAACCTATTCTACAATATACATGAATAAAAAAATCATCAATCTTTTTGTTATCCTTTGCATATCGCTTTGCAAAATTTCTATAATAGCCTTCTTCTATTTCTCCAAGCTTATCAAAATAATTCTCATATTCTGTACCTTGCGAACGGCAAAATATCAATTTAAAATCATCTAAGTTTTCATAAATGTATTGCAAAACTAAATTAGTTCCCTTATCACCTGCATGACTAGCAGAAGATACATTTTCACAACTTGAAGCTTCATCAATACTTTTTATGTAAATATCCATAAGCTCATCTGCTGATGATTTTACAATGGCAGAAAAAAGACCTTGCTTATCCTTAAACCTTGTATAAATCGAATTAGTACTTACTCCACTGTTAGCGGATATTCTTCTAAGACTAGCTTTATTAAAGCCATACTCTAAAAATTCTTTTTTTGCACTCTCTAAAAGAGCTTCTGTTACGCCTTCAGTTTCCTGACGCATTTGTACCTCCTTTTAATAACGCCGTTATTTTATAATTGTCAATAGTTGTTAATAGTATTTTTTAATGATGATTATATAACAAAAACCTTATTAATATCCGTTTTTAATCGGAAAATTAATAAGGTTTTTATAAAAAATAAATATTTTATTTAATGAAATATATTTTGCAAGTTGTTTTTTACTTAACTACAATTATTATTTTCCTAATGCAAGCTTACCCATTGCGTCAGCTTGAAGTATTGCGTCATACAATTCAACCGGCTGTACATCGCCTGCAAGGTTATGTATTGTTTCACCTTCAACACAAGCATTTTTAGATATTGTTTCAACCTGTTCAAGAGTTGTTACACCAATTTCTTCAAGAGTTACAGGAAGTCCAACTTCTATACAGAAATCCTGAACCTTTTTAAATTCTTCCTTTGAAGCACCCTCAAGTACAAGTTGTATCAATGTACCAAGTGCTACACAACAACCATGGTCAGCATGTTTTATTCCTAATGATGTAACACCATTGTAAAATGAATGAGCTGCTGCACAGTTTACGTTATCAGCACCAACTCCTGAAAGATAAACATTTGCTTCAATAATTGCTTCTAAGGCTGGTGTAACGGCATGAACTTTACATGCTTCAACAGCTTGTTTACCATATTCAAGCAAAGTATCATAACACAATCTTGCAAGAGCTTGACCTGCTCTTGTAATTCCTGTTCCCTCAAGACTAGGTGACTCTGTACGAATTGAAGCTCTTCCTTCAAAATATGTTCCAAGTGCATCACCCATTCCTGCAATAAGGAACTTAACAGGCGCATTAGCAATAACAGTTGAGTCAACCATTACTGCATCTGGATTTGTTGGATAGAATAAATATTTATCAAAGCTATGGTCATCATTATAGATAACTGACAAGCCTGTACATGGTGCATCAGTTGCTGCAACTGTTGGTATAATAACTATATGCTTTCCTGTGTAATAAGCTGTTGCCTTAGCTGTATCAACAGCACTTCCGCCACCAACAGCTACAACTGTATCTATATTATCTTTCTCTACAATATCCTGCATTTTAGCAATTTCGCCTTTGCTTGATATTCCGCCAAATATTTCATATCTCCTATAATCTTCTAAATCACCAAAACTCTTTTCAATCTTATCATGGCAGGCTTTATATCCACTATTTGAACAGACAAAAAGCCATCTTTTTCCCATGTAACCCATTTCTTCATGAAACTTAAGTAAGGCATCTCTTCCTTGTACATATTTAAGTGGTTCACGCATTGCTCTTAATCTTTCCATCATAACTCATTACCTCCGCAAATATGATTGTGAAATATATAACGATTTCATACTTGCATTATAGCACAGTAAATGTAATAGTAAAGTATTTTATTTGAAACATAAAAATAAGTCAGCCCACCACTTATATTATAAGTAGTAAACTGACTTGATAACATTAGATAATGATTTTATAAATAGCATCTAATATCAATAGCAAGCTTTTCTTCAAGGTTAATTAAACGTTTTGCAATATCTTTTGTTTTTTCATCTGCTGCTTTATACTGGTTGAGATATTTATTAAGTGATTTTATGCCCATATTACAACCGTCTGTTATTAAATCGGCAATAGTTTCATCTGATTCATTCATAACTAGCTTCATATTTGTTTTAATCCAAGACATGCTCTTAGCCATAGGATTTGGTTCTTTTCCATCGTCATTGTATTTTTCTAAAAGTGTCTCAATTTCTTCTTTTAACTTATCATGTTTACTTTTACAGTCTGAAAGATACTCTTTAAATTTTTCATCATGTACATAATCCAAAACTTCTTCAATTGATGAAACGCCCATCTTAATACCTGCATCACATTCACGCAATAATTTTATTGTATCCGGTTCAATCATTGATTTAACTCCTTATATTTTTATATATAAAATTATTGACGGTTTTTGTGGTATTATTCTCGTTCAATTTATAATCTTTCCATTTCTCCATATTAAAATAAACACAAGTCACATTAAACATTAAAATTTTTATTAGACTAACACCTTTTTATTAGTGTGGCAATTCTTTATTAATCATACTAATTTTTATATGCTAAGCTTATTTTTTTATATTCTTTGCCTCATCAGTCAACTCTTTTGCTGAACTTTTAACGGCATCTATAGATTGTTTTGCTACACTCTTAAAGCCATCACCTTTAAATGACTCCTTGTTAAGATTTAACTCAATAATCATAGTAATTGCAAATATTGCAGCATAGTCTATTATAGTTAGCCATAAACCAATCCCCCATGAAAAATCTTGAGATACAAAACTATAAGAAATATCTGGTTCAATATAAATTGGAATAAATATACCTAATAAAACTGTTATTACAATACCTGCAATTGGACATATCATAAATAGGGCTTTTAAATGCTTATCCTTTTGAGGTACAAATATTGCAATTAACATAATTACAGGCATTACAAATAATAATAAAGATATAAATGTTTGTCCTATCATTGTAAATCCAGAAAAAGACGTGCCTGTTGAAAACCAATCATTACCCACCTCATATTTTAACCAAGGCAAAAACATCCATGCAATCAATAATACGGTCATTACTTTCCTTACTGTTACTAACTTCTCTTTCATTAATTTATCCTCCTTTAATCTCGTGTTTCATCACATTTATTATGCTTATATTCTAAAAAACACATCAGCCACAATATGTCACAGTAAAATTTTTCTTTAATTTTTTAATACGACATTCCATGTCTTAAATAATTTTTACTATATGTCTAACAGATGATATATAATATATGTGTATGGAGAATTTGTCTATGAAAAATAATGAATATAAAGACTACAAAGCAGAACGTATACTAAGACTGCTATTTCGTGCTTTAAAGGGAGAGGCTCTTTCTGTTACTAAACTTGCAAATGAAAGTAACGTGTCAACTAGAAGTATTACCCGAGATATTAACGACTTAAAAGCATTTCTTGCAGATTATCGTGACATACTTGGAAATGCCGAGTTAAAGTATTCAACTTGTGACCACTGTTATACTCTTGAAATGAATAATCTTTTTTCAAATAAACAACTTTTTGCAATTGCAAAAGTATTAATCGGTAGTAAAGCTTTTAGCCATGAAGAACTGATTGAAATAATTAACAAATTAAAAACTCATACCAGCTACTCCGATAAAACTCGTCTTGAAAATCTAATTTCAAAAGAAATGTTTCATTATGAGGAAGTTGGTAGAGATTGTGATAGTGTAATTGATAATATATGGAAACTATCAAACTATATTCAAGAAAAACGCATAATCACAATCAATTATTACAAAATGAACCGTAATAATGTAAAACATAAAATCATTCCTGTTTCTTTACTTTTTAGTGAATATTATTTTTACTTAATTGCATATACATACAATAATAATTTATCAGAAGATAATCAATTGTCTACTACTCCAATTTATTTTAGAGTAGACAGAATTACTCACATAACTGTTCATCGTGAGCAAGCAACTTTTTCTAAAGCTTTAGAATTTGATGAAGGACTTCTACGAAAAAGAAGTCAGTTTATGTGGCCAGGACCTCTTAGAAAAATAAGATTTGAATTTACAGGGCCTTCTCTGCAGGCAATACTCGACCGAATACCTACAGCTAAGTTAATTGATAAATACAATGGTAAAAATCTAATAGAAGCTGAAGTTTATGGAAATGGTATAAAAATGTTCCTACTAAGTCAGGGTTCATGGGTTAAAGTACTTGAACCTTTAGAATTTGTTGAAGAAATGAAGTTGAAAATTAAAAAAATGCAAGCCTTATATTAAAAATACAGAAACACAATTTGCAGTTTTCTAAAACTATTAATACAGGCAACAACTTCTCGTACTAGCACAGACTTTAACTTATTGTCCTATTAAACTATTAAGAACTCTCTTCCCTATTCTCTCAATTTACCACCACAACAACCAAGGTCTTATGCAGGAACGGACTTTGACTCGTTGTAGAAAATATTAAAAGACTGTTTCTTGTTTATATATAAAACTTGAAACAGTCTACAAAATTATAATAAATATATATTTTTGCTTTATCTATCAAATAGTAACTTTGCTGTACTTTCTAATTCTTTTCGTTCTTTATAGTTATCATAACTACTTTCTTTATCATCAATGCCTTTTACTACATTCATAAAAAACAATCCATCTCTATTACAATAAAATAAAATTTGCTTCACTCCATTTATCTTAAATCTTGCATGAGCATTTCCTTCTGGATATAATTTCACCATCTGTATTTTGTCAGAACATATTGCTGCAATAAATGAAATATAATGCTTCTTAGTCATATCATGTTCTATTTGAACATAATATTCATCTTCAACTTTTTCAATAAATACTTTATGTTGTTCATCTGTTTGTTCTGCTTCAATCGGTGAAAGCATTATTCCATGACAAGAAATTACAGCTTCTCCCATACTGTGAATAATATTACCACAAACAGGGCAAACATAATATTTTGACCTTATCATATTAGCTGAAACATTTACATTAGAAACCATATTTCCTGAAATCAATTCTGTGACAGATATAGAAAATACATTTGCAATAGGCTCAAGCAATGTAATATCTGGATAACCTTTACCAGTCTCCCACTTTGAAATTGTCTTATCACTTACTCCTAACATCTTCGCCAATTCAGACTGAGTTATTTTCTTCTTTTCTCGTAATTCTTTAATTACTGCTCCTGTAACATATTGGTTCATATTTTTCACCTCCATGTTTACATTGTATAGTATTATGTATGTGTGGAACAACCTACGGAAAGTAGAGATTATATTTATTGCACTAACTCACCATTAATAAACTTTTCCAAGTTTTTTATCAAAAATTCTTGTGCATCCTTATTATAATAAATTGAAACATATACTTTGTTTAAATACTCTACCGTAAAATAAAATGTAGAAAAAATATAGAAACTACATCTTGCCCTTACGGTTGGGCGTTCATCTTATAGCTTA
>ERZ791825.385-NODE-385-length-37030-cov-9.464638_pt1 | contig 37030 bp, 35 predicted proteins | sample MGYA00510298_ERZ791825 | MGnify/ENA primary metagenome ERZ791825 (study PRJEB30046, sample SAMN00792010) | human gut metagenome | study: EMG produced TPA metagenomics assembly of the A metagenome-wide association study of gut microbiota in type 2... | reverse complement strand
CTTAGAGTTTGGCGGGTGCTTTTTTGTTTGTGGCTCCGGGCGGCAGCCTATCCAACGGGATAAGACTGCGAACGACAACTATTACCTGCTGACGCTGGCAGCGATTGCAAAAGAAATCCGGCAGCGCGGCTTGCCGCCCGAATGCTCGGTGCGCATTGCGGCGGGTCTGCCGCTGACCAGTTTCGGACGCGACAAGCCCAAGTTCAAAGATTATCTGCTACGGAGCAACCAGCCCGTGAATTTCAAATTCGAGGGCGTGGAGTACAGCATTACCATCGAGGAAGTTGCTGTCTTCCCTCAAGGCTACGCCGCCCTTATGACCGAAACCGGGCTGTTGCAGGACGAGCCATCAATGCTCCTCATGGATTTGGGCGGCTGGACAGTGGACCTTATGCGCATCGACAACGCCATCCCTGCAGCTGACACTGCGCACAGCTTGGAGCTCGGCATGATCCGCTGCGTAGATGACATCCGGGAGCAGGTGCGGCGCGAAACCGGACTGTCCCTCACGGATGCCCAAATCGAAAATATGCTGGCGGGTCAGCCCTGCACAGTCAGCGATACGGTGCGCGACATTGTGAACAAACAAGGTCGCAAGTACACAGAGCATCTCCTGTCTGTCACGATGGAAGCGGGATTCGATTTGCACGCCATCCCCGCCGTGTTGCTGGGCGGCGGCGCATCGGTGGTGAGCCGCCACCTCAGCCCCAAAGACGCGCTTTGTAAGACGATTTTTCTGCTGGACGACAAGGTGAACGCTGTCGGGTTCGAGCGTGCATTGGCCGCCGTGTCGCGCCGTAAAGGCGAGGCATGAAACGCCCACAGTACGTTTTCCGTCCGAACCTCAACGACCCGCAGCACCGCCGCGCATGGGAGCTGCTGCAGCAGATGCCGTCAGCCCGCCGCAAGGAGTTTCTGGTGCAGAGTATCCTTGCGGCAGAACAGACGGATAGGCTGGAGAAAAGCATCCGCAAGGTGGTGCGCGAGGAATTGCAGGTAGTCACTTTGACGGGGGCAATTCCTCGCACCCGAGCAACAGATATAATTCCGCCTTCCGCAATCAACTTTTTAGCTTCACTTTAAGGTGGTGATTACCATGTGGTAATAAACATAAAATCATAAATTGTTGGTTATGGGCATAATTGCCGAGTTATGCATCTCATTATCGTTGGTTCTCGTGAATAGCTTTGTCATCGCACTTGTGATATGCTTGCTTTGCAATCGAAAAACAACTTATCAATGGCAAAAAGTGGTTGCAAATTCAGCTTAAGAACAGGAGAATGTAAAATGAACGAATGTATGCTTGATCGTCAGACGGCGGGTTGCGTTATAGAAAAAATTGTCCTGCCGCAAATTGTCAGCATCAAACAGGCAAGTGAAATCATGAAGCTTCCGCCTTACTATCTTCGCCGAGTATGTCGTGAAAATCCGGACATCGCATTCCAGTCCGGGGTGAAGTGGTACATCAATCTTGGAAAACTGGCCGCTTACTATAACAACAAACTAGATGCATAAAAGGAGAAAGCTGAAATGAGCAAATTGACCGTCACCATTCCGGACGACCTGCACCAGCAAATCAGAGATGAACTGGAACGACAGGGCATCACCACATCGCAGTTCATTGAACAGGCCATAACCACATTTTTTGAGAAACCGAAGGGAGTCAGAAACATGGCAACACGCACATTGGCATTTCAGGTATCCGAGGAACTTCTCCAGCGCATCAAGACCTTTCTTGCAAGGTACGAGCAAATCTATCACCGCAAACTGAGCCAGAAAGAGTTTCTGGTACATCTCATTGAAAGAGAATTGGATGAAGCCGAAAAGGACTACGAAAGAATTACGACCGAGCAAGCTGCGGAGGAAAACGCTGATGTCGACTCCGGCGAACCAGATGGCACCGAAATGGAGGTAGATGCACAATACTGAAAATCACATACTTAACTAGCAAGGGCAGCCAGCATAGGCTGCCTCTTTTTTCGTTATCAAATCGGTGATTCGATTTATAGATATGTTCTCCGGCATCGGCGGTTTCCGCGAAGGACTGACCCGTGCCGGAGGCTTTACATGCGTAGGGCACTGCGAAATCGACAAATACGCCAACCGCAGTTATAACGCCCTGTTTGACACGAAGGGAGAGTGGTTCATTGAAGATGCCCGAAAAGCCGACCCCAGCGCCATGCCCGATTTCCAGTTACTCTGCGGCGGATTTCCTTGCCAGACTTTCAGCATTGCAGGCTCCCGAAAAGGATTCGGAGATCCGCGCGGCACTCTCTTCTTTGAACTGGCCCGATTGGCTGAAGCCAGGAAGCCTCCGTATTTGCTTTTTGAGAACGTGGTGGGTCTCATCAATCATGACCACTGCAGGACATTTGCGACAATCCTCAACACGCTGGACCGACTGGGGTATGGCGTGGAATGGCAATGTCTTAACAGCAAAGATTTCGGCGTTCCCCAGTCAAGAAACCGCGTGTACATTATCGGATATCTTGATGAGCGATGTAGAGGAAAAGTATTTCCTTTCACCGAAACAGCAGGAAGTTCTCTTATTCAAACCCACGGCGGCCACCAAGGGGAGCGCGTCTACTCCCCCGAAGGATTAAGCTGTACGCTGGCTGCCAATCCGGGTGGCTTCGGTGGCAAAACCGGGCTGTATGAGGTGGGAGTGCCGATCAAGTGCGCCACAAAAACCGGCTACCAGATGGCACAGGTCGGTGACAGCATCGACCTGAGTTACGCCACAGTCAACAGTCGGCGCGGGCGGGTTGGCAAGCAAATTGCCCACACCCTCACCACCGGCTGCCGACAAGGTACGCTGAATTTTATTGACCTGAACCCAGACCCTAAAGTCACAGAAGTGGCGCGGTGCGTAAACGCCAGAGTCGGCAACGGTATCCGAACGCATCGCGGAGAATCCTCCGGTGTTCTATGTGAGGGGCGCATCCGCCGCCTGACACCGCGCGAATGTCTGCGGCTACAGGGCTGGGCAGATGACCGCATCGACACGGTGCTTGCCATCCAAAGCGATAACCAAGCCTACAAGCAGGCAGGCAATGGTGTAACAGTCAACGTGGTAGAGGCCATCGGGCGGAGAATTGCAGCCATGGACGCAGAACTGCGGGGTGAGGCGCTTGCCCCTTGATTTCCGTGACCAGTATTTTGGCTGTGAAATCGAACTGACCGGGATAAACCGCGCCACGGCAGCCCAAACGTTGGCCGACTTATTTGGCACCTGCGCAGAGCATTCCGGCGGTGGCTACGATGTCTACCGTGTCAAAGATTTAGACGGTAAAGAGTGGAAAATCGTTCGGGACGGCAGTATCCATCCCGAAAGCCGCAGGCGGTCTGTTCTTATCGGAGAAACCTACAAGGTTGAACTGAACTCCCCCAAACTCGAATACGGCGAGATGGAAAAGCTGCAGGAGGTTGTTCGTTCCTTACGCCGCGCAGGGGGCATCGTAAACGACAGCTGCGGAATGCACGTCCATGTGGATGCAAGCAAGCACACGCCGCAAAGTCTGAAAAATGTACTTTCTATCATGTATTCCAAAGAGGACATTTTGTTTGCAGCACTCAAAGTCAACCCTGCCCGCATCGACAGCTACTGTCAGGCGGTGGATGAGCCGATTCTGGAAGAAATCCGCAAGCTGCCCAGCGGTGCAAGTATGGATCAACTGAAAGACCGCTGGTATCAAGGGAGAGATGGGAGTGATTATCACTACCATTCGTCACGGTACAGGGCTTGCAATATGCATTCTGTATTCTATCACGGTACAATCGAATGGCGGTTGTTCAACTCCACGCTCCACGCCGGCGAAGCCAAAGCCAACATTATTCTGGCTATGGCGATCTCGGCGCAGGGCATCAACCAGAAGTACACGCAGTTCCGAAAAACGCCCATCGGGGATAACCCGGCGTTCACTTTCCGCACCTTTCTGCTGCGGCTGGGGCTGATTGGTCCTGAGTACAAAAATGTTCGGATGCACCTGCTGAAAAATCTGCCCGGTGACAAGGCGTGGCGGCACGACAAGTCGCTGTATCCCAGCAATCAACCACGGCTTCATACAGATGAGGTCAGATAAGGAGAAACCCAATGTCTCGAAAAGAATACTTTGCCTATGGTTCCAATCTGAATTTTGAGCAGATGGCTTACCGCTGCCCGAAGGCAACCGCCGTGGGTATTGCCAAGCTGGACGGCTATGAGCTGGCGTTCCGGCGCGGCTACCTGACGATTTTGCCCAAAGAGGGCACAAGCGTCGAAGGGCTGATCTGGTCTGTCACTGACCATGACGAATCACAGCTTGACTGTTATGAAGGCTACCCGACATTCTATGACAAGGAAACCATGACGGTTACGGATGCAGACGGCACGCCGCATGAAATCATGGTTTACACCATGAACGCACCGTACCGCGACCAGTTGCTCCCGGTCAGCAGCCGCTACAATGCGGTTGTTTTGCAGGGGTGTCTGGATGCCGGTATTTCTCCGCAGCAGTTCTATGATGCTGACGAAAAATACCGCAAAGCCTACAAAGCCAGAGCCGCGCCTGATGCTAAGAAACACGCTCCCGAACGGTAACCCTGCCCGCTGCACCCCGCAGCGGGCTTTTTCTTTTGCAACAAAAGGAGAAATTCGTATGAAGAACAAACACAGAATAAAGCAGGGCTTGTCGCTGCTGCTGGCGGGAGGGATTGCGCTCACAAATCTGGGCGTAGCGCTGCCCGCTTTTGCAGAGGATGCCCATGCCACGCCGGAGAATGTCGAAGCGGTCACCCCCGAAACTGCCGAAGCGGACACCATGGCACCAAACCTTGTGCAGATTACCGAGAATCTTTACAACGATCTGCCGGACGCGCCTACCGGCAGCTACCTTGGCAGCATGGGTCTGCCCGTGGCAACCGGCGAGACAAAAATCGGTATCTCCGCGTGGGTTTCTGACCTGTATGACGGCGTAGATGCCCATATGGATGCCGATGCGCTGAACGCAGATGAGAACACGGCCACAATCGGCAAAACTCCCGGTACAGACTATGCTATTGTTCCGCTGCTGGTGCAGGTCGAATACCCGGCAGATGGTGCGGTATCCGAAATCATACTGCCGGACGGTGTAGATCTTTTAAGCTACCGCTCCACCGATTATGAGCCTATCCCGGCAGACGAGCAGGAGCAGGCTGAAATCCTGCACCAGACATACTCGGAGCAGTCGGCGGCAGCCACCGGCCTGTATGTGAAAGCCTATGCCGATTTTACGGCGCAGCTGGTCTATACGGATTCGGACGGCAGTTCGCAGTCAAAAGCTATCCATGTACAGATCAGCGGGGATGCTTCACCCACACAGATGTATGCCGGCACCGGCGATGACGGCATTGCCGCCTATGCTGCAGGACCGACTCCGCCGTATACCACCGGAAAAATCACCAGTATTGCCAAGGAGGGCGGCACATGGCTCATTTGGTTCAACGGTCAGGAAGCCTACTGCTGCAGCCACGGCCTGAACGGCCAGCCCAAGGGCTGCCCCACCTACAGCTTCTCTCATGTGTCCCGCCTTGAACCTGGCCAGTATACCCCCGGCAACCACTATGCAAACCAGGTCAACATCTGGGGTGGTCTTGGTCAGTTGAGTCTGGATATGCTGGATGACCGTCCTGTTGTGGCAAGCCTTGAAGATGATCCTGAAGGCTGTGAAGAACAGCCGGACATCCTTGGCAGCCTTTACGATGAAACCCAGCAGTGGATCATGGAAAACTATCCCGACAGCTACGCTGCGCAGACCTATATTGCTGCTGCAGAAGAACTGGTAAACGGTACAGATGCGCAGTCCGGGGAAAACGGCTACTACACCTACATCTATAACCCGCCCGCAGGGTATGCGTGGCAGGTTGTGGCGCTGGTCGGTGAAGAAATTGCGGGCGGCACTGAGATCCCGGATGTGCCGAGTGTTCCGGAACCGAAGTATTATTCCGCTGTATGGACAGCTCCCGCCCAGACTGCCGGCGGCAGCTTTGATCTGACATTCACTGTCAACACCGACAAGGTCCAGCTGAACACGCTGGAAAAGGTGGACGGGGCGGTCATTACCGTCACACCCAGCCGGACCGGCGGCAACGTGGACGGCGGCAGCTGGCAGATGAGTCCTGCCGCAGCGCAGACCATTACCACAAGTGGTCACACGCCAGATGACAACTTTCACCTCAACGGCGGCGACGGTTCTGCCACATGGACGGTTCACTATGAGGTGTCCAAGACCAGCACCAGTACGCTTTCCGGGCAGGAAGGACCTTTCACCAGCCAGGCAGAGGCGGACGCCGCTGCCGAGGCAGCCAAGAACGCAGCCATCGGGCAGCTGCAGAACGAGGCGCAGGGTATGGTGGACGCCGCTATTGCCTCGGCGCGGGCGCAGCTTGCCAATATTACATTCAGCTACGATGAGATCACTATCCCGCATGGCTTTGATTCCACGCCCGGCGCGCTGGGCAGCCGCCAGACTATTACTGTTCCGGCTAATAGTTCCAATGACTATAAAATGCAGAACGATGAATGGTCGGTAAAGGTCAGCATCGACAAAATCGACAGCGAAACCAAGCAGCGCATCAAGGGCGACGCCGAGTTTAAGATTTTTGCGTGGGACACCGTTCGGCAGTGCTATATCCCGTTTGGCGGATACAACTGGTACAAAGTCGAGCGCCAAGCAGATGGCACCTATAAAGTCGTCAACCACAGCGATTATGCGGGCGGTTCGGACGATTTGTTCTACACCCAGCGCAACGAGGGCAAGTTCGTCATCGTGGAGAGCCGCGCGCCCAGCGGGTATTACGGAGATTGGACGGATGTGACGAAGCCCGGTACCGCCGGTTCCGTTCTCGGCAAGCGTGCCTACGCTTTTGAAATCTCCAAAGCGCTGGACAGTCAGAGTATTTGGCTGGGCAACGCCGATTATAACGCTGACATCAGCACGACAAACAGCGGTGGCACCCTTATCGACACCGGCGAGGGCATCGTAACTATCACCTTTGGCAGCCGCAATGCAGATAAGACCTACGCCACAGACTCCACCGGTATCGCCAACAACGAAGATTCCTACACCATGCACGCCAATGCCGACAAGATGCAGAACGACCGTGTCCTCGGTAATATCCTGCTGACAAAAGTTGACTTGGACGCCGCACGGTATCTGGCTGCGGGCAACAACGGAGATACCACACTGGAGGGCGCTGTGTACGATCTGTACGCCGCAGACACGCTTGAACACCCGGACGGTGCTTCGGGTGTCGTAGATTATTCAAAAACCACCGATGCCAGCGGCACGCCCCTTTGGCACACTACGGTTCTCACCAACGGCGGCTGGGATACCGATTACCTGCCCATTTTGCAGAAAGACCGATTGGTAGCCTCTGCGAAAATCACAGACGGCAAGCTGGCTTTTGCCAACCTGTATTTAGGTCGTTACTACCTTGTCGAGCGTGCTACCGGGCTGGTGCTGCCCATTGACGGAAACGGCAAGCTGTATGTTACCGGGAAGTATCCGCAGCTGAACAAGAAGCTGGAACGCACCGGAAAGTACAGCGATTTAGCGCGGAAAAACAACGAATACGCCGACTACATCTACAAAAACCAGTATTCCGCCGTAGCTGAGAGCCGCAAGCTGAACGGCAGCAAGGCGTGGGATGGCTACTATCTGTCTTATGCCAAGGGCTACCTCTGCGATGAGGTCAACCACTACAAAACTCTGTCCTATGCCGATGAATCCACCTACCACATCCACGCCGAGCAGGAAAGCCAAGACGAAGTGCTGAAATCCGGCTTTAGTTTGCAGAAGTTGGTTTCGACCACCGGTCAGCCAAGCCCGTCACTGAAGCTGGAGGGTGCGGGCTTTACCGTTTACCGCATTTCCAAACTGAGCAAGGCCGCGCAGTTCAAACAGAACCCGGATGGAAGCTACGATGCACAAAGCATTTTGGACGCCTACCGCAAGGATAACTACGATAATTTGACGCTCAAGTACGATTTCACCGCCGAAGGGCAAGCCATCGCCAATATGTACGAGAGCAGTACCGAAACAGTCAACGCCTATAACGCGACCTTGACCGCAGACGGCGACTACGCCAACGGCAGGGGAAACGGCTGGATGCCTACGGATCAGCTCGCTGAATATAGGCTGGGAGAAATGTTCACGAACGATGAGGGCATTTTCCGCGTGGAGGGGCTGCCGTATGGGCAATACCTTGTCGTGGAAACCACCATCCCCAAGGATGTGTTCCAGTGCGATCCGTTCATCGTGACGGTGGATTCTGACAGCCCGCAAAGCCGATTCACGGTTCCTGCCGGCAGCGTCACCAACGCAACCAATAACTATATGACCTACAATGTGCTGGACGAGGAATTGGAGGGCTATTTGCAGCTCATCAAGACAGACACCGAAACCGGCAGGGCGGTCAAAATCGCCAACACTGCTTTTGCGCTGTATCGGCTGGATGAGAAAGACCGCAAGACCCGCATTTCTATGATCGACCCCGCCAGCGGCAGCGCCACCAAGAAAACGGATGTGTTCTACACCGATGCCGAAGGCCTTATGAAAACACCCGAAAAACTTCCGCTGGGGCGCTATTTCATTGAGGAACTGCAAGGTCCGGAAGGCTATTTCAACGATCCTGCCTACTCGGTAGAATTTGAAATCAAATCCGACCGCGTCTGGCAGGTCGTGGGCAATGCTACTAACGATATGGATGAGTACATCGTCACGGAAAAATACTGCAATCACGAAACACTCGGTCAGCTTACCATCCGTAAGCTGGGCAATGTCTTGACCGATTACAAGGATGGTCAGTTCATCTACACGCAAGATAGTCTCGCAGGCGCAGTGTACGAAATTCACGCTGCAGCCGACATTGCCACACCAGACCGCCAAGGTACCTACTGGTACAAATCCGGCGATTTGGTGGCAACTGTTACCACCGGCACGGAAGGTCAGGTGGATGAAGTAAAATTCAGCCCCACCCGCACGCAGGCAACCTACGATTTCCTGACGGTCAGCCACGATGGCACCAAAGGCGAAGTGACCGTGACCCTGCCGCTGGGTAAATACACAATCACCGAAACTAAAGCACCTTACGGTTTTATTCTGACGCAGCAGAGCTATACGGTCGAATTTGACTGGGACAACCAGAAAAATAACATTGTGTTGGCAAAAACCATTGTCAGCCACGAGCAGGACGGCGACAAGGAGTGTTCGTACAGCATTGTGAATGTAAAGGATGCCTCGGATGTCCACAAGAACGGACAGACGCTCGTGTTTGAAAATGCGCGGGTGCTGCCCACGCCCGAAAAGCCCGGTGATAAAGTCAGCAAAATCGGTGTAGGCATTTACAAGCAGGACCGAGAGGCGCTGACCTATCTGCCCGGTGCGGTGTATGAACTCTACACCGTGGATGACATTTATTCCGCGGACGGTACAAAGCTGCTGGACGCCGGTACCAAGCTGGCAGAAAGCAGCCCCACCAACGAAAGCGGCTTTACTTGGTTTGATGTGGATATTCCCATCCGCGCAGAAACTTATCCGGATTTCGGCAACAGCGGCAGATACCGCATTGTGGAAATCACTGCCCCTGCGGGTTACTTGCTGGACAGCACCCCTATGGAAGTTTCCTTCACCTATGAAGGTCAGCAAATCGCGTGGCAGGTCGTGGACGCTACGAACACCAACCTGCGAACTACGGTGAATATTTCTAAGCAGGACATCACCAACGGCAAGGAACTGCCCGGTGCAAAGCTGGAAATCCGCGATGCAGACGGCAGTCTGGTGGAGGGCTGGGCCTCCGGCAAAGTGCCGCACACCGTGCGCGGGTTGGAACTGGAAAAGGAATACACCCTGACCGAAACCCGCGCCCCAGACGGCTACGCCGAAGCCGAAAGTATCGTGTTCAAGCTGGTGCAGAACGGTACAGAGCAGGTCAATGAGGTTTATGAGAAATCCGACGATGCTTGGGTAAAACTCGACGATGCCACCGTCATTATGCAGGACGCACCTGTACTGGATATCGACAAGACCGACATTGCTGGCAATCTGCTGCCGGGAGCCACGCTGACGATCCGTGATGCAAATGATGAAATCATTGACACTTGGGTGACAGATTACAAAACCCATCGCGTTCCCGTTTCGGATGACTACATCAAATTGTCGGATAAAGAAACCGAGTACATCTACACCCTGACCGAGGATGCCGCCCCGGCTGGCTTTGAAATTGCCGAATCGGTGCAGTTTAAGGTACAGCAGGCAGATGAAAATGTTTGCCTGTTCGTCCGCGAAAATGCCGATGCCGAATGGGTGCGCGCCGACAAACGCCTGATTCAGATGATAGACGAAGCCACGCCCCGAGAGGACACGCCAACGCAAACCCCTGCTCCCACACCGCAGCCGACGCCCGCTGCAACCCCGGCGCCCACTCCTGTTCCCACGCCGGTTATTACGCCGCACAAGGTGCAGACCCTTCCGCAGACAGGAGATGGTTTCCCGCTGCTGGCTATTGTGGTCGTTTCCCTTGCGTCTGCGACAGGCATCGTGCTGCTGACCGTTAAGCAAAAAAATGCGCTGAAAGAAACTTCTGATGAGGAGGATGCCGATGAAAGTGCTGATCGTTGAACCCGGAAAATACCCCCGCGAAGCCGACATTGAACACACCCTTGAAGCCGAGCAGGCAGTTGTCGGCGGCACCATCGAGGCAGTGTACCCTTGGCGGGATAGCGCCTGCATCGTCTGCAACGATAACGGCATTGCAGAAAACCTGCCGCTGAACCGTATGCTGGGCGACTATGACATCATTCATGGCACGTTTTTCGTCTGCGGGCTGACCAGCAACGATTTTACTGACCTTACCCCGCAGCAGATGAAGCGCTACGAGGAACTGTACCACGACCCGCAGCTGTTTTTCCTGCTGGGCAAGACCCTGTGCGTGGAACACACCACGCCGGAAGGCTACGCTCAATTCATGCAGGCAACAAGGCAGCCCCCGCACCAAGAACAGGAGCGCTGATATGAATACTACCGTCCTAGCCCGCAGCCCGCCTGCGGGCTTTTCCTTTTGTCCGAAATCATCCAACAAGCAAGGAGAAAAACTTATGAACGACATTTTTGAAAATACCGAAACCATGCAGGAAAACGAGCATCCCCGTTTTTACACCGCAGAATCCGTCATGCGCGGGCATCCTGACAAGCTGTGCGACCTCATTGCCGACAGCGTGCTGGACGAGTGCTTAAAACATGACCCCGCCAGCCGTGTGGCCTGTGAGGTAATGGCAACCCACGGTCACATTATTGTGGCGGGCGAAATCACGACCTCGGCCAAGCCCGACGTGTTCAACATCGTCCGCGACACCCTGCGGGATGTCGGCTATGACCCGAAGGCGTACCAAATCGACTGCTACATCCACGACCAGAGTCCCGACATTGCGGGCGCTGTCGAGCCGGAATTGGCTGAGGGAGAGGACGAGGACACCCTCGGCGCGGGCGATCAGGGGGTTATGGTTGGCTACGCCTGCAACGAAACGCCCGAATATCTGCCCATGCCTGTGGTGGCGGCGCAGCGCCTTGTAACGCTGTTGGAAATCTCCCGCATGACCGGCGTTATCCCCGACATCGGCCCGGACGGCAAGGTGCAGGTCACGATGGAATACAACGGCGATACGCCCGTGCGCATCACCACGGTGGTCGTGTCAGTTCAGCACAAAGAGGATACCGACATCAATAAGCTGGCGGATCTGCTGGACAAGTATGTGTTCCCGCTGGCCTTTGACGGTATGCCCGCCGAGGACGCGGAAATCATCCTAAATCCCAGCGGCAAATTTGTGCAGGGCGGTCCGGATGCCGATACCGGCTTGACCGGGCGCAAGCTCATGGTGGACAGCTACGGCACCTTTGCACCCCACGGCGGCGGTGCGTTCAGCGGCAAGGATGCCACCAAGGTAGACCGCAGCGGCGCGTATATGGCGCGTTTTATTGCCAAAAACATTGTAGCAGCGGGCTTTGCCCGGCGCTGTCAGGTCACGCTGGCGTATGCCATCGGGCAGAAAGACCCTGTTATGGTGGAGGTAAACACCTTTGGCACCGGCATCTGCGAGGACGATTGCCTGTCGGCCGCTGTGCGCAAGGCGTATGACCTGACCCCTGCGGGCATCATCAAGCAGTTGAACCTGCTGAACCCCATTTACAGCCGCACGGCGGCGGGCGGTCACTTCGGGCGCGAGGATTTTCCGTGGGAAAATGTTGAGCATATGAGCGACCTCGCCGCTTACATTGTGTAATTGCCGCGCGTCTGTAAAGAACAAATTGATGCCGCCAACCGGATGACGGCAATCGAGTTCCTGCGGAGGTACCGCCCCAATTCGCTGGTGAAAAGCAGTGCGCGGGGCGAGTACCAGCTTGCGGAGCATGACAGCTTCAAAATCAACGGTGAGTCCAGTGTCTGGCATTGGAAAAGCCGCGACATCGGCGGCAAGTCGGCGCTGAAATATTTGATTTATGTGGAAGGTGTACCGTTTGTAGAGGCGGTGCAGCTGTTATGTGAGGAAAGCCCGATGTACATCCCAGTACAGCATGAAGCGGTGGAGCGCGAGCGCCCACAGTTTAAACTCCCCCGAAAAGCACCCACCAATGACCGCGTAACGCGGTATCTGCTGGGGCGCGGCATCTCACTGCCCACCATCCGGTACTGTATTGAGAGAAAAATTCTATACGAAAGTGCAGAATATCACAACTGTGTTTTCTTGGGCAAAGACCCGCAGGGTGTGCCGAAATATGCTGCTCTGCGCGGTATTTATGACTACGGGAAACCATTCAAGCGCGAAGCACCGGGCAGTCAGAAACAGTACGGATTCTGCATCCCGCCGATGCAGCCCGGCACTACCGTGGCGGTGTTTGAAGCCGCCATAGATGCCATGGCCGAGATGACGCTCTGCGGCGATGCTGCGGACAAATACCGTTTGTCGCTGGGCGGGGTCTCGTCCTCCGGCAAAGAGCCGCTGGCGTTACAGGAGTTCCTGCGCCAGCACCCGGAAATTACCACGATAGAACTGCGGCTGGACAACGATGCCAAAGGGCGCATGGCGAGTGTAGGCATCCGGAAAATCTACGGTGACCGCTACGCCGTGTATGACCTGCCGCCCAACATCGAGAATGGAGATTACGCTGATATGGCAAAAAACAACCGGATGGCAAGAACTGCCGCCCACCGCGCGGCGCCTTGCCGATAGAGAGAGATCAACATGAAAGTTAGAAATCGTTCGCCCACTTATAGGGCATAAACAGGAGGTAAATCGTTATGGCTGTGTTCCGTGTACAAAAGACGCAAAATTATACCATTATGTCCAACCATCATCTGCGCAACAAGGCTCTTTCGCTCAAGGCGAAGGGGCTTTTATCTTTGATGCTGTCCCTTCCCGAAGATTGGGATTATACCACGCGAGGGTTGGCGTCCATCTGTAAAGAGGGCGTGGACAGCGTGTGTGCCACCGTGCGCGAGTTAGAAGCGGCGGGGTATATTATCCGCCGCCGCATCCGCAACAAGAACGGTCAGATGCGCGGTATGGAGTACACGGTTTTAGAGCAGCCGCAGCCCTCGGAACAGGGTCCCGCAGAAGCTGCGCCTAAGTGTGCCCAACCAAAACAGGCAGAGCCTAAACGGGAAAAACCTGTACAGGAAAATCCTGCACAATTAAATACTAAAGAACAAAAGAAAGAAATAACTAAAAACGTATCTAATCCTATCCGCACGGCAGATGAGCGGGAGCAGTATCGGGATTTGATTCGGGAAAACATTGAGTACGACATTCTGGCAAAGAACAATCCGGCAGATAGGATTCGATTGGATGAGCTGGTGGAACTCATGCTGGACACGGTCTGTTCCAAACGCAGCAGTATCCGTATTGCGGGGGACGAGTTTCCGACAGAGGTAGTGAAGTCCAGATTCCTGAAACTTGAAGCTCAGCATATCCAGTATGTGCTGGACAGCCTGAAAGACAACCCGCCGCATATCCACAATATCAAGAAATACTTACTGGCGGCGCTTTACAATGCGCCGCTGACGATTGAAAACTACTACGCCGCGCAGATCAACCATGATTTGTACGGCAGAAACCGAGGTGATGTGAATTGGAAATGAAGTTTTATTCTCCGCTGACTGCGGAATTTTTCCCAGATGAACCGGACTGGGAGGACGAATCTTACAACGAGTACGAAGGCTATCCAATGGACGGCCATGATCTGCTGCAATACGCAGACGCTGTTGATGAGGCTGTGAAAAAGGACATTGCAGATTTCAACGGCGACCTGATGCAGTATTACCACGAGGACGATTCTGTCCGCAGCAAGGTGGTAAGTGCAGTACCGTCTGTGGAAATTCACGGTAACAAGCTGTGCGGCTGTCTGAATGTGGAACTGAAAGAAGCTCTGCTCGATGATGAGCAGACCGTCCTGTGCAACTACATTTCCGGCCAGTACAGTGACGGCTGGGGCGAGGGCTTTGAACAGAGGAATATTCGTGTGGATGACGGCACGTTGGCTGTTCATTTCTGGCAGGAAGATGGATTCAAGATGACGCCAACTTTTGAGAAAACTCAAGAGCAGGTGCAGATGACCCAGCGCCCCAAGATGAAATTGCTTGGCGAGGACGGCAACATTTTTGCCATCATGGGTCGAGCCTCCCGGCTGCTGAAAAATGCCGGGCAGAGAGATAAGGCCAAGGAAATGTGTAACCGCGTTATGTCCTGCGACAGCTACCACAAAGCGCTCAACGTTATCTCCGAGTATGTCGAAACCGAACTGACGCCCAAAACCAGAAACAAGCCGAACCGAGGTGACGCCCGATGAGGATGAAAAAATACGAAATCACCGACATTGCCCACCCGGACAACCCGAAACTGCACCGCATCCGGGCGCTGACCGATGTGGGTACAGATGTTCACAAAGGTGATTTGGGCGGCTTTGTCGAAACCGAGGATAATCTCGACCAAGAGGGCTTTGCATGGATTGGCAAAGATGCCATTGCCTGCGAGGATTCGTACATCGGCGGAGATGCAATACTTGCGGATTCCGCCGTGGCAAGGGACTCCGCCTATGTCGGAAACAACGCGGTTATCGCTGACCATGCCGTAGTGCAGGACAATGCCATTGTTTGCGGCGGATATATTTCCGGCAATAGCTGCATTTGTGGCAGCGCAATCTTAAACAGCGATGAACAAACGCGCTGTGCGCCCATGATTGGCGGCAACGCCCGTGTCTATGGAGAACTCACCGGCAATGTAGTATGTCAGGGCGGTGCCGTGGTGCTGCCGGGTGTAAAACTTTACAATACCACGGCGGATTGCTTTGTCCTGAAAGATGATACTGTCAGTGTTGTGCCTGCCCAAAGGCCGGAAGTCACCACATCAAAAGAAACAAAACACCACGAAAATGAACGCTAAAACGAAAGGAAGATGCCTTTGAAGAACACTCCCGAAACGCTCAACATTCTCAACCCTGATTTCCGGATGCCCGAACACTGCGGCGGTGACCGCTGGTCGATTTTGCACGGGGATTCCCTGCAGATCCTCCGTCAGTTTGAGCCGAACAGCTTCGATGCCATCATCACCGACCCGCCCTATGCCAGCGGCGGCAGCAGCCAGACCACCAAGAACCGCAGCACCAACGAAAAGTACAGCAGCATGAGCAAAGAAAAGGCGCTGCCCGACTTCGATTCCGACCAGATGGATCAGCTGAGTTGGATGTTCTGGACAGCTGCATGGCTGCAGGATGCCCGCCGCATTGCAAAGCCCGGTGCGCCCGTTTGCCTGTTCATCGATTGGCGGCAGCTGCCCGCCATGACGCTGGCCCTGCAGTGGGCGGGCTGGACCTGGCGCGGTGTGGCGGTGTGGGATAAAGTCGCCAGCCGCCCGCAGAAAGGACGCTTCCGCCAGCAGTCCGAGTACATCGTATGGGGGTCCAACGGCAAAATGCCGCTTGAGAGAAATGTTGGGTGTCTGCCGGGCGTGTTCCGATACCCGAACCCGCAGAACCGCATCCATGTCACCGAAAAGCCCTTGCAGCTTATGCGGGATGTGGTGCAGATCTGCGAACCGGGCGGACGCATCCTTGACCCTTTTTCCGGCGCGGGTACCACCGTGCTGGCCGCTGTACAGGAAGGCTATGAGGCTGTCGGCATCGAAATGTCGGACGCCTACTTCCAGCGCAGCGCCGAACGGCTGAAAACTGCCCTTGAATCCGAAGTGAATCAGAACTGATTCACTTTTGACCGCCAACTTGAAAATAGTGAATCAAATCTGATTCACTCCCGAAATTCAGAAAGGAAACACGAAAATGAAACGACCTTGGGCTTTTATCTGCGCCAGCGAGGGCGCAACCTCCAAACATCTCCGCAATTATTGCCGTGAAGTCTACCTACTGGGCTACCTGCCGGTATGCCCCAAATTGCAGGACAGCCAGTATCTGGTGCTGGAAGATGCCGTGGAACGCAGCGAGTACACCGCCATTGTGCGGGATAAGCTGTTGCGCTGCCCGATGCTGGTGGTCTGCAGCCGGAATCAGGATGCAACCACCAACGCGCAGATCGGCTTGGCACAGAAATACAACCGTATTGTCACAACCTTGGACGGTTTGAAGAAAGCCGTTTCGGAGGGCGACGACCTTGTGTCATGAACCGTTTTGCGGGGGCTTGTGTTTGGCAAGCATAGCGTTTGGATATCCAAACGCACCTTTGGGGTGATCCCCAACCCCCCGCTATGCGCAGACGCGGTCATGTGATTCCGCTGCGGCTGAACGAGCGCGAGTACCGCCATCTTTGTGAACAGGTCAAAACAAGTGGATTATCCCGCGAGGAATACCTGCGCTCCCTTATCTTGGACAAAGAAATCCATCCGCGCCCCTGCACACACCATGCGGAACTTGTGCGGCAAATTTCCGGTTTGTGCAACAACGCCAACCAGCTTGCGCACCGCGCCAACAGCACGGGCGTGGCGGGGCAGCAAAGCGTGGACGAGATGACGCGCGTCGCCAAGGAAGTCTGGCGCGAGATAAAAGAAAACTACTAGGAGGCTCTATGAAATATGGCTTACACATCCGTGATCCCTGTCCGCCGTCTGGATCGGGCGGTGAAGTATGTGATGAACAAAGAAAAGACCACGGCGGTATCCTTACAGGACGCCCTCGACTATGCCGCCAACCGCGACAAAACAGAGCAATCCTGTTTTGAAAGCTCGTATGCCTGCACGCTGGAAACCGCCTTTACCGATATGCGGCAAACCAAGGAACGCTGGCACAAGTCGGGCGGCGTGCAGGGGTATCACCTTGTGCAGAGCTTCGCTGCAGGAGAAGTTTCCCCCGAACTGGCGCACCAAATTGCAAAGGAACTGGCAGACCGTGTGCTGGGCGGACGGTATGAATATGTCATCGGTACGCATTTAAACACCGGGCATATCCATTCGCATATTGTCTGGAACTCGGTCAGCTGTGTGGATGGCAAAAAGTATCGCAGCAACTATAAAAGCTATGTGACGGAAATCCGCGCAGTGTCAGATGAACTTTGCCGGAAATATAAGCTGTCCGTCATCGACACCGAGAACTCAAACCATGTCGCAAAGCCCTACGCCGAGTGGTTGGCGGAGAAAAACGGTCAGCCAACATGGCGCACGGCTATTCGGCATGATGTGGACGAAGCGATTCAACAAAGCCTTACATGGCGGCAGTTTCTTAACGTGCTGGAGCGCAATGGCTATGAGGTGCGCATGGGGCGCAAGTATCCCGTTTTGCGTCCACCCGGAAAAGAGCGCTTTGTTCGATTCAAAACGCTGGGCAAGCGGTATACGCCCGAAGCAATCCAGACGCGCATCCTGTATCCACGAAGCTACCGCCCTTATGTTGAAAATCCACCAACAATCCAACATGGCCGTCTGCGCAGCGGGAAGAAGCCTTGCCGCAAGCTGACCGGGCTGCGGGCGTTGTATTATCGCTATCTATACGAATTGGGTGCGCTCCCTCGCAAGCCGCGCCGCCCCAGCTATGCCGTGCGGCAGGATGCCTATAAGCTGGATCAGAGAATCCGGCAGATGGAATTCTTATCCAAGCACAACATTGACACGCTGGCACAGCTGGAAACCTACCGACAAGCCCTGCAAACAGAAATTGGGCAGTTGCAGACAAAGCGTAAGCAACTACCCAAAACCGATGATGTACAATCGCAACGTGAATCGGTCAACACCGCCCTAAAGCAGCTTCGCCAAGAGGAACGGCTCTGCCGCAAAATTGCAGAACATTCAATCGAGGTGCAGCAGCACCTCACCGAAGCCCGCCGCGACCGCGCCGAGCAGCAGCGCGAACAGGAATGTACGCGTGACCGCCGCCCCGATATTACAACGCGTTAATCTGTAAGACCCAGCAGCCAATCCCGTGCATTGATGCGGCGAATGCCGTCATACTGTTCCTCCGGGTCATCGTCCATCGTAAGAATATATTTGGGGTAGTGGTCGCGGATGGACAGCAAGGGTCGCAGCTCCCGCTGCAGGGTATCCGCGTCACGAACGGAAAGCGCCACTTGGTAATAGAAAGTACTGTTGCCGTTCATTGCCACAAAATCGACCTCGAAAGAATCGACCTTTCCGACATACACATCATAGCCGCGCCGCAGCAGTTCCAGATAAATCACATTTTCCAGAATATGACCTGCGTCTGTATTGCGCTTGCCAAGCAGCATAAATCGCATACCGATATCTACGACATAGTATTTTCCCAAGGTTTTCAGATACTGCTTACCCTTGACATTATACCGCTGTGCGGGATAGATAATGTAGCTTTCGATCAGCGCATCAAGATAGCGTTCGACGGTCTTTACATCAACTTTTCGTCCTTCGGATGTCAGGGTGTCTGCAATTTTCTTGGAGGAAAGCGGACTGCCGATGTTGTCAAAAATATAGCGCAGCACACTTTTCAACATCAACGGATCGAGGATCTTTCTTCGTGTCAAAATATCTTTTACGACAATCGTGTTGAAAATGCCATCCAAGTAATCCCGAATCTCGTTCGGATGCCCCTTAAGTTCCAGCGCATAGGGAAAGGAACTGTTTTCCAGATATTCGGTATATTTTATTCCGCGATCTTCCATACTGCCGGTACTCTGCATATATTCCTTAAAAGAAAGCGGCAGCATTTCGATTTGCACATAGCGCCCGGAAATAAGGGTGGCTATTTCACTGGACAGCATATAGGCATTGGAACCTGTGACGTATATATCTACATTTTTCTTGATATACAAACTGTCGATCACTTTAGGAAAATCCGTGACGTGCTGTATCTCATCCAGAAAAATGTAAGTCATCTTTTCGGGAACAAGACGGTCTTTCAGGTAAGCGTACAGTTTTTTATAGTCGGTAAGTTCCTCAAAATCCATATCCTCAAAATTGATGGCAATAATTTGGTCTTGTTCGATGCCATTCTGCAGCAGCCAATCTTGGTACATTTCCATCAAAACAGATTTTCCGCAGCGGCGGATACCTGTTACGACTTTGATGAGTTGCTTGTCCTTAAACGCAATCAGTTTATTCAGGTATTCAGTTCTGGTAATCCGCATAATAAATCCTCCACAGCTTTTAATGATAGTATACGCCAAAAAGTGTAAAATGTCACGCACTTTTTGGAACTGAATCCAAATAATTCAAGAAAGAAGGATGTATATGAATTATTCAAACAAAGAATATGTTGAACACCTTCGCCGCAAGTACCCGCGCGGTACGCGGCTGCAACTCAGCTGCATGGAAGATGAGTTTCCCGTGCCGCCCGGTTCTATGGGCACGGTGGAATGTATCGACGACGCTGGGCAAATCCATGTAGATTGGGACTGCGGGCGCAGCCTTGCCCTTATCCCCGGTGTGGACTCGTTCAGCCGCTTGCCCGTGCCCAAAGAAAAGGACGGTGACGCCAGATGAATTACGGCTCCGAACCTGCGGATCAGGTCGTCCGCTACTCGCTGGAGGGCGCGGAGTTTGCTCTGCGTATCTCCGGCACCGCTGCGAAAAACTTCTTTATTTTTGCGCAAGCCGTGCTGCACGACAGCAAAAAGACCCACGGCAAGACGCACCTTATCCGTCTGCTGAAAGAACAGAAGCCCCTGAGATTTTTCACGGTGGACAAAGACCGTATGCACGATTTTGCCCGCGCTGCCAAAGCACATGGTCTGCTGTTTTGCCCCATCCGCGACAAAATGGATCCCGACCACATTGAAATCGCTATCTTGCAGGACGATGCGTCCAAAGCAAACCGCATTATTGAAAAATTGCAGTTGGATGTCGTGGACACCGGCACGGCGGAACTGGTCGATACCGTGCAGCAGAATTTGGAAAATGCAGCCCCCAACCATGAGGACACGCCCACCGTGGATTTTCCTCTGGGCTCGGAGAACGCCAGTCCGTCCGAGCCTTTCTCCGACAGCAGCAAATCTTTTGCAAACTCGCCGTCGCCGCGCGCCGATCTGCTTCGAGCCAGGGGTGAGCGCCCCAGCGTCCGCATGGAACTGCAGGATATTACCGCCTACCTGCGAAACCGGGCAGAGGCACCCAAAGACCGTATGCCCAAGCTGCCGGTAAAAATTCGGCGCAAAGAAAAGGTGATGTAAATGTTTTCTGTTTGTTTTCAAATGCAGACTAGCTTTTGCAGCGCCTTTGGGATATGTTGTAGGCAACAGGAGGTGCAAAAGCCATGACAGAACGCAAGGTGAAACTCGACCGTGCCAACAAAAGCATCCTACTCCGGGCGCTGGGCGATGTCTACTACGGTCAACGCGCCCGCGGCGGCAGCGCCGAAGAAACGGGGCGGCTGATTCTTCGGGTGAACGATTTGCCTGCAGGCGGCAAGCTGACGATGTCGGCGGCAGAGTATCGGCTGGCAAAAGCCGCCCTCAACCAACTGCGCACCCAGCGCTTGGCTGAGGGCGGCTATACCGATGCCGTGGATGACGCGCTGGCGCGGCTGCTCCACGCTCACACCCCGCTGCTGCTCTGGTGAAGAAGATGCAGAACTGGCAAGAGAACATTTCTATGACGAAAGATAAGTTTTGGGAGGTCATCAACAACGCCAGAGCCATAGCACCAGCGTTGGAAGGCGAACCGCTGCGGGAATCCCTGTACAAGCAGCTTTTGACGCTGTCCCCGGATGAATTAGTCGGCTTCGACTGCGCATGGCAGGAATACCGCAGGATAGCAAACAGTCCGCAGTTGATTGCCGCGGCCTGTATCATCAACGGCGGTACATCGGATGACCGATTCGACTATTTCAAAAATTGGCTGATTCTGCAAGGACAGTATGTCTTTCGGCAGGCGCTGAAAGACCCTGATGCGCTTGCCGAGTTCAAGATTCCGTTTGACGACACTGAATGGGAAGATTGCGGGTATCTGACAAGCCTTGCCTTTGCGGGCAGAGCATTGCCAACCTACTTTACACAGGAAGGTATCGCCAAGGAACTGCGCCGCAAATACCCCACTCTGTTGCAACCCCCTGGAGCCTTGGATGCAGAAATCATGCGTGTGCTGCTTTATCCGAACCGTAAGCAGGAACAGGCATTTGACCGCTACCTGCTCGGCCTTGAAGTACAGCACTACATCGACATCAGCGGGCTGGACAGCTACGATAAGTTTTATCTGGAACACATTTCATGCAGGTGGGAGTGGGATTATCTGAGAGAAAGTATCCGCGAGGAAACGCCCCAACCACGGCAAGGAAAGCTAAGCCCTGACATTGCCAGCACTCTGCCCAAACTTTGGAAGAAGCGGTTGGCGTGGGATGCGGAACAGCGAACGCGCCTGCACCATCGCGGTGAGGAAAGGTAGTCCACCACGCCGGGAAGAAAGAATCCTTGGTGGGTCTGGCTGCTGCCGCTGCCTGTTGTATGTTGGGCGGCACTGGCGGTGGCTTGCCGTTGGCAGCCGGGCATGAAGATAACGGCTCTGCTGGATGCGCTGAACAGCGCACTGGCAGAGCCGTTTGCGTTGGCGTGGGTCAGCGACAGCCCGCGCTTTTTGCTGGTGTTTACGGTGATTTACGCGGTAGCGGTTATTGTAGCTGTGACCGATCAGAAGAATACCCACCCCGGTGCGGAGCATGGCTCGGCGGCTTGGGGCGATGTGTTTCGGCTGAATAAGTTCTACATGGACAGGCACGGGTCGAATCTGCTGCTGACCCAGCATTTCCACATTGGGATAGATGGCTACAAACACAAGCATAACACCAACATCCTGATTGTCGGCGGCTCCGGTGCAGGCAAGACGCGCACCTACGGTGTGCCGAATGTGCTGGAATGTGCCTGCTCTATGGTCATTACTGACCCTAAGTCGGAAATTTTGCGTAAAACCGGCAATTTGTTGAAGCAGAAGGGCTATGAGGTACTTGTTTTTGACCTCATAAATCCCGCCGCATCGTTCTGTTACAACCCGTTTGTGTATGTGCATGATGACCGTGAAGTGTTGACTTTGATAGAAAATCTGATTCAAAATACCACGCCATCACATTCAAAAAGCAGCGACCCCTTCTGGGAAAAATCCGAAACCGCCCTGCTCCAAGCCCTCATGCTGTACCTGCTGCACGAGGCTCCGCCTGAAGAACAAAACTTCCCGATGGTGATGGAAATGATCTCCGCTGCTGAAGTCCACGAGGACGATGACAACTACCAATCCCCGCTGGACATCTTGTTCGAGCGCTTGGAAATGCGTGAACCCGACAGCATTGCCTGCAAGCAATACCGCATTTTCAAACAAGCGGCTGGCAAGACCGCAAAATCCATCCTCGTCAGCGTGGGTGTACGCTTGGCTGCGTTCAATCTGCCATCCATCGCCAAGCTGACCATGACAGACGAACTGCACCTGCAGGAACTGGGCGAACGCAAGGTTGCGCTGTTCTGCTGTATCCCGGATTCGGATAAGTCGCTCAACTATCTGGTCGGTATGATTTATACCCAACTTATCCAGACGCTGTACCGCCAAGCAGACCGCATACACAAGGGACGATTGCCTGTGCCTGTGCATTGCCTTATGGACGAGTACGCGAACATTTCTTTGCCGAAAGATACATTCCTGTCGGCGCTGGCCACCATGCGTTCCCGCGCCATTTTCTGCTCCATCATCGTGCAGAACATGGCGCAGCTAAAGGCCATGTACAAGGATGATTGGGAATCACTGGTCGGTCTGTGCGACGAGTTTCTCTACCTCGGCGGCACCGAGAAAGAAACCCACAAGTATGTTTCGGAACTGCTGGGAAAAGAAACCATCTCCACCACCAGTTACAACCAAAGCAAGGGGCGCAGCGGCAATTACAGCATCAACCGCCAGCAATCCGGGCGCGACCTTATGACCCCGGACGAGGTGCGGCTGCTGGACAACAGCAAATGTATCCTGTTTATCCGTGGAGAGCGCCCTGTGGTGGATTTCAAGTATAACTTGCTGAAGCACCCCAACATCCGCTGCACCGAGGACGGCGGCGCAGCCCCTTACGACTACACTGCCGCCGACAATGCGCGGGACGATCTGTCCGGTGCACCCGAAAATTATGAACTGCTGGATATGGACGACTTTCTGCCCGCCGAAGCGGCAGAAATGAAGCCTACCATACAAAGAATCAGGAGGCCCAAATGAAGCTGAATCATAACAAAAAATCCGTGAAAATCTCTCTCAATTTGTTTGCGCTGTACGCCGTCATGGTGTGCGGCATTGTTTTTGCCCTGCCCGCCTTTGCCGCCAGTGACCCGCTGGTGGTCGTGGAAAATCTCTCCACGTTCATCTTTTCGCTGATTCGCGCGGTGGGTCTTATCCTGCTGGGGTGGGGCATTGTGCAGGTCGGTCTGTCGTTGCAGAGCCACGACCCCAGCCAGCGCAGCCAAGGTTTCCTGACGCTGGCGGGTGGTCTGGTGATTACCTTCGCCAAAGAAATCCTCGACCTCATTACCGCGTGAGGGTTTTGCACAAAGAAACGGCGGTGATGCCCTGTGGGTGAGTCATGGATCGTCAGCAACTTAAATGCCGCGCTCTCCACATGGAACGACAAGCTGGCGGAGATTTGGTCGCTGCTGACCGAAAGCCCGCAGACATTCAAGGGCGGGCAGGTCTGGGGCGTGATGACCGGCATTCACGGCGCTTTGCAGGCAATCGGCTATGGGCTGCTCGTACTGTTTTTTGCCGTGGGTGTTATGAAAACCTGCGGCAGCTTTGTGGAAGTCAAAAAGCCCGAACACGCCCTAAAGCTGTTCATTCGCTTTGCGCTGGCAAAGGGTGCGGTGACGTATGGGCTAGAATTGATGCTGACGGTGTTCTCCATCGTGCAGGGCATGGTATCGACCATCATCACGCAATCGGGCAGCTCCGGCATGAGCAGCGTGACACTGCCGCAGGAATTAATCGACGCCATCAACAACGTGGGGTTCTGGGATTCCATTCCGCTGTGGGCGGTTACGCTGATCGGCGGGCTGCTGATTACGGTTTTATCTTTTACCATGATTCTCACGGTCTACGGCAGAATGTTCAGCCTGTGGATGTATGCAGCCATTGCGCCGATACCGCTGTCTACCTTTGCGGGTGAACCCACCAGCAGCGTGGGCAAAAACTTCATCCGCAGCTATGCAGGGGGCTGTTTGCAGGGCGTGGTGATTGCCTTGTCCTGCATTATTTTCTCCGCCATCTCGTCCAGCCCGCCCGCCGTGGATACCGGTGCATCTGTGGTGACGGCAGTGTGGACGTATGTTGGCGAGTTGGCATTTAACCTGCTGGTGCTGGTGGGAGCCATCAAGGGCTGCGACCGCATCGTCAAAGAAATTATGGGATTGTAAAGAGGTGTTGCCTTATCGAAATCAAAATACCGAAAGAAGTCCGCGACTACCACGAAAACATCTTTTTCGGGCTGAACACGCGGCAGTTCATCTGCTCGGTGCTGGCGGTCGGCGTGGCGGTGGGTATCTACTTTGCCTTGCAGCCGTATGTCGGCACCGAAGAAATCGGCTGGATGTGCATTCTGGGTGCCGCGCCCTTTGCCGCCTGCGGTTTTTTCACCTACCACGGCATGACCGCCGAACAGGTGCTTTGGGTGTGGTTCAAGTCTGAAATCCTCTGCCCGAAGCGCCTTGAGTTCAAGTCCGACAGCTACTATTACGAAGCTATGCAGCCCGCCATCCGCGCGGGCATGAAACGAAAGAGAGGCAAGCCTATGAAGAAAAACACCCATGACAGCGAGGAAACCGCTTGATTAAAACCCTGACGAAAGCGCAGAAGATGGAACGCGAAAAGTTCCGTATTCCGCGCAGTGTACAGGACGCCATCCCCATCCGCCGTATCTTTGCGGATGGGATTTTCCAAGTCGGCAACCAGTATTCCAAAACATGGTCGTTTACCGACATCAACTACGCCATCGCCAGCAAAGAGGACAAAACATCCATGTTTCTCGACTATTCGGAACTGCTGAATGCTCTCGACTCCGGCGCATCGGCGAAAATCACGATTTATAACCGCCGCATCAATAAGGCCGAGTTCGAGCGCAGCGTCCTGCTGCCCGACAAGGATGATGGTCTGGACGAATACCGCCACGAGTTCAACCAGATGCTGACCGCACAGGTCACCGGTACCAGCAACAGCATTGTGCGGGAGCGCTATCTGACCGTCAGCGTGGTAAAGCGCAATGCAGACGAGGCACGCAGCTACTTTGCCCGTGTCGGCACGGATCTGGTGACGCACCTTGCGCAGCTTTCCTCGGTGGCAACCGAACTGACACTGAACGAACGACTGCATATTTTCCGCGACTTTTTCAAGGGCGGGGAACAGGCTGCGGCGGAGTTCAACATCCACGAACACGCCAAGCGCGGGCAGCATTTCAAGGACTGGTTCTGCCCCGACAGCATGGAGTTCGCCGCCGACCATTTCAAGCTGGACGCACGATATGGCAGGGTGCTGTATTTGCAGGACTATGCCAGCTACATCAAGGACAGCTTTGTGTCGGAACTCTGCGACCTTGACCGTGACTTGATGTTATCCATTGACATCCTGCCTGTGCCGACAGACGAAGCCGCCCGCCAGCTGCAAAGCACGCTGCTGGGCGTGGAAACGAACGTTGCCAACTGGCAGCGCCGCCAGAACGCCAACAATAATTTTACCGCGACCATTCCTTACGATATGGAATTGCAGCGCAAGGAAACCAAGGAGATGCTCGACGATCTGACGACCCGCGACCAGCGCATGATGTTCGGGCTGGTGACACTGGTGCATCTGGCCGACAGCAAAGAGCAGCTCGACAGCGACACCGAAACGCTCTACTCCACGGCGCGTAAGCACCTGTGCCAGCTTTCCACGCTGCGCTGGCAGCAGAAAGACGGACTGGACACGGTGCTGCCTTATGGGCTGCGGAAAATCCAAGCCCTGCGAACCCTTACCACCGAAAGCACCGCCGTGCTGATTCCGTTCCGCGCGCAGGAAATCATGCAGCCGAACGGTCTGTACTATGGGCAGAACGCCGTCAGCAAGAACATGATCGTGGCAGATCGCCGCTTGCTGCTGAACGGCAACAGTTTTCGTTTGGGCGTGTCCGGTTCCGGCAAAAGCATGAGCGCCAAGGAAGAAATCGTGCAGATCGCGCTTTCCACCGAGGATGACATTCTCATCCTCGACCCGGAGTCGGAGTTCGGCTATCTGACCGAAGCCCTTGGCGGTGAAGTCATCCGCATTTCGGCCACGTCTGACACCCACATCAATGCGCTGGACATGGACCGTGCCTACGGTGACGAGCGAAACCCGATCGTGTCTAAATCCGAGTTTGTGCTGTCACTGTTTGAGCAGCTGATCGGTGACGGCATGGTGACGGCGAAAGAAAAGTCCATCCTCGGCCGCTGCACCGAGCAGGTGTACCTGCCCTACATTCGCAACGGCTACAAAGGCACACCGCCTACGCTGCAGGACTTTTACCGTCTGCTCCAGATGCAGCCCGAACCCGAAGCGCAGGGGCTGGCGCTATCGTCCGAGTTGTTCATTACCGGCACGCTTAACACCTTTGCCCGACATACCAACGTGGACACGCAAGCGCGGATCATTGCCTACGACATCCGCGAACTGGGCGAGCAGCTTATGCCGCTGGGAATGTTGGTGACGCTGGATGCGATTTACAACCGCGTCATTCAGAATTGGAAGAAAGGCCGCAGAACGTGGATTTTTTGCGATGAGTTTTACATTTTGTTCCGCTACGAGTACAGTGCGAACTTTTTCTACAAGCTGTGGAAGCGCATCCGCAAGTACAACGGTCTTGTGACCGGGCTGACGCAGAACGTGGACGAACTGCTGCGCTCCGATACTGCCCGCCTGATGCTGGCCAACTCGGAGTTTCTCGTGATGCTGAACCAGAGCGCCACCGACCGCGCGGAACTGGCGAAGCTGCTGAATATCTCGGATAACCAGCTTGGTTATGTGACGAACGTCCCCGCAGGCTGCGGCCTGATTCGCTGCGCGGGGAACATTGTTCCATTCACCAATTCCTTCCCGAAGGATACAAAGCTCTATAAACTGATGTCGACCAACCCGTCCGAGAAAAGGGAGTAAATCTTTGCATTATAAAAATAGAGGACCGCCGAAGCGGTCCGAAGGGGTGCTACAAACTGGAATTTATATATGTTTTTGCAAATACACCATCCGATGAGCTTTTTTCGGTAGCGTTTCCTTTTAAGCCACCTTGGTCTTTCGCAGATACCCCCATGCTGCCAGTCCAACGAGCAGAACGATCTTGATCGGTGCCGATGTCAGCAGTACATCTGCCTGAAAGAAGGCATGCCCACCTGCATAGAGAAAATCAAAGCCGATCATTTTATACTGCAATGCGTTGGAAAACCCAATGCCCCCTGCCGGAAGCAGGGTGGACAGCCATTCTCCGAAGGAACCCGGCACGACCATATAAACAATCAGCGGCGCCACCACACTGATCAGCGCCACAGACAAAGCGGTCAGGTTGTTCTTGGCCCATACGGATGCCATCAGCACAAAGGCCACCTCCGCAAAGAAGATCAGGAAGTTTGCCACCAGCATGACCCACTCCATCTGGCCAACGGTATACGGCAGCAGGCTGGTCACAGAAAACAGCCATTGCACGGAAGTTTGGGTACTTTCCCAGCCAAATAGAGCATTCGTGACCAATATCCACACCACGCCGCAGAGCAGATACGCCGCTCCTGTGATACTGAACGCCGCCGCCAGCTTTGCCGCTGCTAGCCGCAGACCGCCGTTTTTTGTGCACAGTTGGATGTCCTGCGCACCGGTCTGTGCATCCGACGCAAACACCGGGGCCGCAATAACTGCACACAGCAGGGTGAGCAGCAAGCTCAACAGGGTCTGGTAATCCATTGCGTCTGAACTGACCCCAAATGAATAGGTGAACGGTTTTTGTACAGCATCGAACTTTTTCTGTGCAATGGCCTGCGCCTGCTCATAGCCGGGCTTTCCGCTTTGTTCCAGCCAGATCACCGATTCCAGCCGTTTGGGGAGCTGGCCGTAAAAGTTCTGCATATCCTCTGCGGTCAGCCCCATCACGCCCGGTGCCATGCCGGTTTTCGGGTCGGCAAAGGCTTCCTTTGCGTTGTTCACAAGAGGCTGATACCGGGCAAGTTCTTTATAAAATACCTCGACCGGGATATCGTTGATGGAGCTTGCATCATACTGCCGGTACACCCGCTGATAGGCTTCCAGTGCTTCCTGCATGACATCCGGCGTGATGGTACCGGATACCTGCTGCTCCTGCCGTTTCCGAATTGCTTTCAGACCCGTGTAACTCACTTCGTTTCCGCTGGCATCCAGTTCCGTCCAGCCGATAAAGGTCACCGGCAGATATGCCATAACCACGGCCAGCACCAGTGCAATAACCAGCAGAATGGCTGTCATACGGGTTTTGCACACACGTTTCAATTCCAAACGATACAAGTTCATTTTGCTTCCTCCATTTCCTCCGGGAAAAGCCACAGATACAGATCTTCCAGCCTAGGCTGCGCCGAGATGCTGTCCGGCAACTGCGGTGCATCTGCCAGATACCGCAATGTTACCGTCCCATCCGGCTCGTTGCGCAGGTTCACCACCCGCAGCCGGTGCTCCCACCGGGAGAGCGTTTCCGTCGGGATATTTCCTTGCCAGACTTTGCCCTCAATCCGCTTTACCAGCCCTTCGGTGGTGTCCTTCGCAATGATCTTACCAGCCTTCATCACGGCATTTTCGGCCGCAATGTATTCCACATCCGAAACGATATGCGTTGAAATAAGAACGATTCGTTCCTGTGCAAACTCCGACAGCAGATTGCGGAACCGCACCCGTTCCCCAGGGTCCAGCCCTGCCGTGGGCTCATCTAGAATTAAAAATTCCGGGTCGTTGAGCAGCGCCTGTGCAATGCCTACCCGGCGCTTCATACCGCCGGAAAGCTTCACGATCTTTTTGCGGCGCACCTCAGTCAGGCTTACCCGCTCCAGCAGTGCGTCGATCTGCCGGGCAGCCTCTGTGCGCGGCAGACCCTTGAGTGCCGCCATATATTCCAGATAGTCCTGTACCGTGAATTCCGGGTAAAACCCGAATTCCTGCGGCAGATACCCCAGCTTTTCCCGGTAGGCCGCACCAAGCGTCCCAATCTCCACCCCATCGCACAAAATCCGGCCACTGCTGGGCCGCAGAATGCCCGCCAGCATCCGCATTAAAGTTGTTTTGCCTGCACCATTCGCCCCCAGCAGCCCCCACACACCCGGCGTGAGAGTGATGGACACATCATCCACCGCCGTTTTATCCCGGTATCGCTTTGTAATATTCTGAATTTTCAGTTCCATGTCTTGCTCCTTTCAGCCTTCTGCAATATGTTCTGACCGGGCGGCAAGCCGGATGCACTGCAACACCATACAGAGCACCAGCACGCCCGCCGCCAGCGGCAGACCTTTCGGCAGTTCCGATAATTGCACGAACCGCAGCAAACACAGCTGCCCTGCAAACAGCGGTACAGCCCCGGTCATCATCCATTCCGGGCGCCCCCATCGCAGCAGCAGAAGCAGCTCATTGTTTGCAGTCAGAAATGGCACAGTCAGCACCGCCAGCAGTTGCCCGATGCTCCATGGCACGGCTGCCCGCACATTGAGTACCAGCACTCCCAGCAGGATCGTTTCCCCCGCCAGCAGCAGCAAAAACCGCATCACCAGTGGACGACCGATTCCTGCATATGTGGCTTGTTCCAGTTCAAGCATCTTATATTGACTTGCCCGGTATAAAAACGGCAGACCGAGCATGGCTGTCAGCATGGCAAGTGTGCTCAGACCAAACAGTGCATTGCGTAATGTCCATGCCTTCTCCCACAGGGCAAGTTCCCGGCCCACACTGTACAACGCCAGTGCCGCCATTGCTTCCAGCGCCCACACCTTCCAGCCCAGCAATTTGAACTGGCAGTGCAGCAAATCGCGCCAACCACTCCGTTGTTTTGCGATATGTTCCGCCCGGCAGCGGCGCAGCAGCGTTTCCGGGACAGCTGTGTCCGGCTCTGCCGCCAGTGCTCTGGACAGTTCTTTTTCAAAGGCTTGATTCATCTCCAGTCCTCCTTTTCCAATTGCATTTTCAAGGTTTTCAATGCGGCACGCAGGCGGGATTGCACCGTGCGCAGGGGCAGACCTGTGATCTGCGCGATTTCCCGCAATTTAAGCTGTTGTGCGAACCGCAGCAATACTAGTTCCCGCTGTTCCGGCTCCAACTGGGCCGTCAGCACTCGCAGGTTTGCTTTCTCCTCCGCCGCAGCAAAGCCGCTTTCCTGATAGGCGGGTTCGCCCGGCAAGCTTTCCAGCGATACCTCCGTCCGCTCCATAGTACGGTTCAGATCGATGCAAGTGTTTTTTGCGATTTTGTACAGAAAGGGACGGAATGCCCCCTGAAATCCACCACAGGAATCCAGCCAGCGCACCGCTTTCAAAAAGGTTTCCTGTGTTGCATCCTGCGCCTGCTGCTCGTCTGCTGTATGCCAATGGCAATAGTTCAGAATTTGTGGATAGTACGCTGCAATCAGAGTGTCCAGCGCACCCGTATCTCCGCTCTGCGCTTTCCGCAGCAATAATTCTGTCTGGATACGGTTCACCCCCTTCCTGTCTATTAAAACGTTCCACATCATCAAAATGATTTCTGTTTTTTCAAAAATTTCAAATAATTGCCTTTATTATGTTCTTACCAGTTCTTGCAGTCGGGTGGCGACCTCAAGTCGGTGCAGGGTAACATCGGCCATGCGACTGCCGCCGTTTTAATGGATACCTACGCCCACACACAGGACAAGCCCCGGCTGGAGCTGACCGAGAAGATCGAGGCAAACTTCTATTCCCAAAATATGTCCCCGGCAGCACCCCAACCCCGGCAAAACGAAAAGCCGGCGGCAACAAAAATCTCCGGCAAGGAGATTCTTCAAGCCATCCGGCTGATGGACGCAGACGAACGCAGAGAGTTGACGAGAGCCTTGTTCGCCTAACTTTTCTTCCTTTTATGCAAAGGAAAGCAGGCTGTGCGCATCTTGCGCAGAAAGACCTGATATTCGGGAAATGTGCAACTGGTATGCAGAAAGTGTGCAGCCACTTTCCTACATAAAGAAAGAACGCCAAATCTTACGATTTGACGTTTAGAATTTGGCGCAGTAAAGCAATCCAAATCCGAACCATTTCTCTTTAATGCGACTTCTGCCGCTTCCTCAAATGTGATGGTCTGTGTATCGTTGATGATTACACCTATCTGTATTATACATCGTCTGTTTTTCCTTTGCAAAACGATTCTAAGAAAGGACACCCTATGTTGAAATTCTACCACATCCTGCTTTTACCCCTCGTTGCCGTTTTTATTGCAAGTGCCGCAGGTATTGCCCGCTATGCCACCGACTCCTGTACGCAAAGCCGAATGTATCGGCAGCTTGCCGCGCAGACAGAGAATTTCCCCGGTGACGCCGCGTCAACGGGGAATAATTTTTTGCCGCAGTATCAGGCGCTATACGCGCAAAACAGCGACCTCGCCGGGTGGATACAGATTGACGGAACCAACATCAACTACCCGGTCATGCAGTCAAAGCAGGACCCAGACTTTTACTTAAAGCACAACTTTGAAAAAGCCGACTCCCCGCACGGCTGCCCGTATGTGCAGGCAAACTGCGACCTGCAAACGCCATCTGACAACATCCTTGTGTATGGACACAACATGAAGGACGGCACTATGTTCTCGGATTTACTGCAATACAAGCGCGAATCCTTTTGGGAGCAGCACAGAATTATCCAATTTGATACCCTGACAGCACAGGCAGAATATACCGTGATGGCAGTATTTCGGGGCGAAGCGGAGGATCTGTTTGCCTATTATCAATGTACCGATGCCGAAACACCGCAGGCGTTTGCCGCCTATGTGGACGCCTGCAAGAACGCCGCCCTGTACGAAACCGGCGTGACGGCTGTTTATGGGGACAAGCTGCTTACGCTGTCCACCTGCGATGATTCCGGCAAAAACAGCAGGGTTGTCGTTGTGGCAAAGCGTATAACCGAACCGAGGTGAGAGTATGAGAACGCCAAAAGAGAACAAACGAAAACCCCGCAACCGCACCCTAAAAAGTGCGGCGGGGACGATACCGAAAGCCGCCCTAAAAACGGCGTGGATAAAAACAAAAGAGCAAACCCGCACCGCCGCGCGGGAAAATGACACCGACCCCCGACAACAGGAATCGACAGACCTTGCAGGTTCGGCTGCGGAACAGTCGGCATCTTTTGTGTGGCGTCAGTGGCGGAAATTGGCAGAAACCCAAGCCCGACAGCACCGCCAAAAGGAAGTTGCTGCCCGCGCCCACGCCGCCGGTGAGCGCGGTGTCAGCCCGAAACAAGTCGAGTGCGGCACACTGCCCGACGCAGAGCCGCGCCCGCCCCGTGGGGCGGATTTGCCCCGGCAGCGGGCAAAAGAAAAAGCCGTCACCGCCAAAACCGCGCCGCGCGATATTCGCGGTGTGACCCAAAGTCAGCGCCGGACCCGCACCGCCGCAAATGAAACTGTGCGCAGTGTAATGCCCCAAGCGCAGATGCAGACCCATGCGCAAAAAATACGGCTTGCCGCGCAAAAGGCTGCGGCTGGTACAGGCAGAACGGCTGTGGCGGTGCGCTCGGCAATACGGCATTTTCTTCTCGGCCTGCACAGTCTTGTCGCGGCCATTGCTGCAGGGATTAGCGTGGCACTCAGTATTATTATTGTCATCAGCCTTGTGGCATTTGTCTCCGGCTCGGCCTACGGCATTTTCTTTGCCGCTGATGCCCCCAACGCAGCGTCCGTCACCGTGCGTGAAGCCGTAGAAACCCTGACCGAAGAATACCGCGATAGACTGGAAGAAATCTCCGATACCGTACAGCACGACCGCCAAGACATTACCGCCAACGATGATGTATACTTCATCCGCTGGCAGGATGTCCAGGCGGTTTTTTCTTCGTATGTATCAGGAAATGAACAAGGCGCACCTGTTGCGGCGCTGACAGAGGAACAGGTGGATAAACTGCGGGAAATTATGTGGGCGATGAACGCAGTGGACTACGCTACCCGTGCGGAAACCGCTGTTATAGAAACAACGGACAAGAACGGAAAAGCGACCACAACAGAGATAACCGAAACCGTCCTAGTAATAAGTCTTACCCACAAAACGCCGGGCGAAATGGCGGCAGATTATCATTTTACCGCCCGCCAAGACACCTATCTGCAACTCCTGCAAGACCCACAGTATGAGGAACTGTGGGCGGAATTGCTCGGCGGTTTTGCACAGGGTGGGGGAGAGGTCATGTCTCCTGACAGCACCCGCACCCCGACCGGTACATTGCAATGGCCGCTGCCGGTTGCGGGTACCATTACCTCGCAATTCGGACACCGGGTAGATCCCATCACTGGCGCAGTCAGTTCCCACACCGGCACCGACATTGCCTGCGCCGAGGGTACGCCAATCCTCGCCGCCGCAGATGGAACCGTCACCGTTGCCAACGGTCTTGACAGCTGGGGCGGCAGTTACGGTTACTACATCCAAATCGACCACGGCGGCGGGCTGGAAACGCTGTACGCCCACTGCTCCGCCATCTGCGTCACTACCGGTCAGCAGGTGCAGGCCGGGCAGGTCATTGGCTATGTCGGGCATACCGGGCGGGCAACAGGCAGCCATTTGCATTTTGAGGTAAGAGCAAATGGAAATCGCGTAAATCCACTACAAAATTTTCTGTGATAGAAATCACTTTATAATTCTAAGTGCTGATGCGACAAGCGAAAAATACAGACCGCCACAGAGGTGTTTAATCCTCAAGGCGCAAGGAAAAAGAGCGTTTATAAAATACATTAAAATCCATCAATTGCACGTTCGACAATCTTGGAAACAAAAATAGACATCACAACTAACCATGTGGTAGCAACGGTTTGAATAAGGTTACTTACTGCAACACAGATAAAGTTGTATCACAAATATATGCATGACTGTCATAGCAGGAATTTGTTCGGATAACTTTTATCATCAAAACATTACCCCCATTTACACTGACACTAATAGGCCGAATATGTTCATCTCGCACAACGTCATCAACACGCCCGACGAGAACATCATCAAGATAGATCTCCACGCTCATGTTTGCATCTCGATTTGTATCTTCCGATGTAACAATATTTGCCACGAAAGTATCATATTGACCATCCAACTTGAACTTGGCCCATGCTGTGTCATAAGCCTCAAAGCGATACGATATACTGTGCGTGGTTCCATATAAATCCTTGACTGAGGGGACTTGCTCACAATTAACACTGTCAAGGCATTCCAAATTGTCAAGGCGCTTGGAAATGTCTCGCTTTAATCCACCCTGCTCAATTACGCTATTGATTTCGTCTGAGGAATATGTATTTAATAGTGTTTCCTTAAGTATTTGAATTTGATTTTTCAAGTCGTCATTTTCGTTTTGCAGGCTTTGGACTTGTCCCTGCAACGTTGATTGATTTGCCTGATACTGACTGTTCTCGTCAAGAACCTTTCTGTATGCGGAAATCAGCTCATCAGTTGAGTCTGTTAAATCAGTGCCGGCAGATACATAGCTGCCAGTTTCCCCTAAAATTTGGATGACATTTCCATTTACTGTTTGGGATATGTTCTGCACATTATGAAGTTGAAAAGCGCTTCCACCTGCTACAATAGCGGAAATGGCGGTAACTACTGCACAAATAATTTTGGTGCGGTTTTTCTCTTTCGTAATCATTTTTACACTTATCCTTCCCAGTCACCGAAGTGAATTATTCGAATCGAATATCCTTCCGCAGTTTTTAGGCGTCATCTACCTGTGATTAGCGGCCTTTCACCCGGAGAGTGCATATCCCTGCCTCATTACGGTTTTCAAATCATTTTGCCCCAAGTCCAGTTTCTTCCGCAGCTTTGCGATATGCACATCGACCGTCCGTGTCTGAATCGGCGTTGTGATATGCCAAGCGGATGACAGCAGAAGATTCCGAGAACAGATATGCCCGGAATGGTCGAGCAACGCAAGGAATAGCTGATACTCCATGGTGGTCAGATGAATCGGCTGGCCCTCTTTTTTAACGGTACAGTTGGATTCATCTATGGAAAGATTTTTATAGTATCTCATCCGGAACCCCTATCATATCATAGTCATCCATAAGAGCCTGACCAATAGCCCATGCGAGGAAGAATGCTGTGCATACCAGAAAAATCGGAATCCACATTGCGTTGTAGCTTTCTCCGTTGGCGTTATAGCCTTGGTTTTGCCAGAGCGCTGCAGCATGGAATAGAGGATAGAATCCCAACCACTCGATACCATTTTTCATTCCGGAAAGGCTCAGCAGCGCGGGCAGGCAATAGGCAACTGCACTGATAAAGAGCGCGGTCAGCAAATTCCCCAATTTCTGTCCAAGCCATAAGGTGATCCGGCTCATACAGAGGCAGGCCGCGAAACGACAGATTAACCAGAAAATCAGCAAATCCGACAGGGTTATAAACTTGGGTACAGCCTGCAAGTCGGAGATACTCATCGCTGGTCCCAGCAAAGAGTGAAGGCCGTAGTCGCGCAGAACCTGCCATAGATGAGGCAAAACCGTTCCGAAAGCTATTACTGCCGCAACCGCTGTGCTTTGCCGCAGCTTTGCTTTCACGGTGTATTTCCGGCCTAAAGGAGTAGATGCCAGAATTTCATCCATTCCACCCTTACGCTCCATCGCAAATAGACCGCTGAAGCACAGTGCGCACAGTAGCCCGGCCCACAGCGTGTCCTGCACGTCAGCGGTACCGCTGAAGCCGAACAACTTTTTGTAGCCGCTCTCGTACACCAGCCATGCGCCGGGGTGCTCCTTTAAGTAGTAGTTGATATTGTTTTGCACGACCTGCTGGTAAATATTGTACTTCTGCTGCAGTGCGCCGTAGGCCAGCATTGCCTCGTTGCTCAGCTCTCCGCGCGCCACGCGCCGCTGCACGGCCAGCATCGGGGCAAACTCCTCGCCCTGCGCGGTCAGCCAATCGCGGCTCTCTGCCGTCCACGGGCCGGAGATATGCTTCATGTAGTAGGCATAATAAATTTCGTCGGCGTCGATGTAGCTCTCGCTCGTCACGCCCTGATACACGCCGAACGCCAAGAACGCTGCCAGGAACACCGCTGCGCCGTTCAGCACAAACAGCTTGCGGCCTTCTTCCTTTATAACAGAGGTTGCTTTCGTCCTGCGCGTCAGCCCCAACACAAGGCCGCGCTTGGCGGCGGGCAGCAGCTGTGCGCGGGCGAATACCGTGCAGAACGCCGCAGCGAACAGCGCTCCGTAGAACACCGCCGCCGTCCACTCGACCAGCGGCAGCCCGATCGGTGTGCCAAACCAGAACAGGTTGCGATAGTTGCCGAGCAGTTCGTTGGTCTGCAGCAGGCTGACGAGGTTCGCGTATTTAACCACGTTGAGGTGGCTCGTGGCCGGAATAGCCGCGCGCACGCCGTACATCGCCAACGGCAGCGCCAACGCGCCGATCCA
>ERZ791825.354-NODE-354-length-39745-cov-3.753439_pt1 | contig 39745 bp, 58 predicted proteins | sample MGYA00510298_ERZ791825 | MGnify/ENA primary metagenome ERZ791825 (study PRJEB30046, sample SAMN00792010) | human gut metagenome | study: EMG produced TPA metagenomics assembly of the A metagenome-wide association study of gut microbiota in type 2... | reverse complement strand
TACATTGGTCGAGCATCAGCCTGCTCATTCATCCAATCCCAAAGCCTTCTGCTTGAATGCTACCCTTCTTCAGGGCTTAATTTTTAAGAGCGTCACCTTCATGGTGGTCAGTGCGTCCTGCTGATGTGCTTAGTATCACCGCCAGTGGTATTTATGTCAACACCGCCAGAGATAATTTATCACCGCAGATGGTTATCTGTATGTTTTTTATATAGATTTATTTTTTGCAGGGTTGTGTGGATTGGGAAGGTGATCGAGAGATCTGAATTGCGATATTTAGTGAGTTGTATCTATTAATTTTGAAATAAATACAATTGGTTATGCGTTTTTTGGGGGGCGTTAGGCAAAGAAAACCCGGCGCAGATGCCGGGTTGTGGTGGAGATCAATGCTTATTTGGGAGTGCTGGTTTTTTTATCGACTCTAATAGCTCGGAGGCGTTACTAATCTTTTTGTTCCCAAGGTAATTTGGCAGTTTTTCCATTGCGTAATTATCGTGTAGCCATTTTCTGAACACGCCAAGTGCCTCAATAGGATAAATCCAAGCTGTTATATGCTTATTTGCAGCTGACTGCCTGTAATTTTCGGGGAATAAATGTGGGTACTGCACCCTTTCCCCGAATTTCTCAGATAGCCCATTAGCTGTCCAATACTTTCCCCAGTGAATTCCAACACTTCCATCCAAAGATGTGGTGTCATCCATTGGGAATCCTCCTCCGATCAGGTTCATGGCAATGTCAGCTATCTCTCTGAATACTGCAAAATGAGTTGTCGGTATCTGATCGTTTAGCTTAATCCTTGCTCTATAGTTCTCGAATGAGATATCTATTGAAGCATTTGGGTTGTAATTTGACTTTTCATAAATCATTCGCTTAAGCGTGTACTCAGCCAAGCGAACAAAATTACCTATTGCGACTGACCTATCAAAATTGGTGGCATCTAGAGCGTAGTAACGGAGGATAGCCATGCAAACATAGTCAGGATAAGCATGAGTTTCCACGTTTGAGCTATTTAAAACGCGAGTGTATAGCTTTTCGACGTTATGAAACCCTTTCTCAGCTAAATACGCAGCTACTTTTTGACCTCTGGGTTTGTTTTTCTCTGTGTTCCAGTTTGATGTGAACACCCTCAGTGGCGTGTCATCAATGCCGCATAACTTTGCGAGACCGTAGAGAGTTAGGTAAGGAGTTCCATCATTGAGAACGCCCATAGGAATATCATCAGAAACAACCTCTACTACAGGGAAAAGCTGCATTTGATGCAGGGATTCGCTATTGCTGTTAATCGACATATCTTAATGATTTCCTTATTTTTATTGTAGGGATCTTCTTTTTTATTTCCTACATCTAGATGCGTATAAAGTCTCTTGCTGCGGACTCACCCAAACGTCTCTTCAGGCCACTGGCTAGCGATAACTTTCCCCACAACGGAACAACTCTCATTGCATGGGATCATTGGGTACTGTGGGTTTAGTGGTTGTAAAAACACCTGACCGCTATCCCTGATCAGTTTCTTGAAGGTAAACTCATCACCACCAAGTCTGGCTATGCAGAAATCGCCGGGCTCAACAGCCTGTTCAGGGTCAACAAGAATTAACATCCCGTCAGGAAAGCTTGGCTTGGATCCTGTTGGCGCGGTCATGGAATTACCTTCAACCTCAAGCCAGAATGCAGAATCACTGGCTTTTTTGGTTGTGCTTACCCATCTCTCCGCATCAACTTTGGTAAAGGTTCTAAGCTCAGGCGAGAACATCCCGGCTTGAACATGAGAAAAAACAGGGTACTCATACTCACTTCTAAGTGACGGCTGCATACTAACCGCTTCATACATCTCGTAGATTTCTCTGGCGATTGAAGGGCTAAATTCTTCAACGCTAACGTTGAGAATTTTTGCAAGCAATGCGGCGTTATAAGCATTTAATGCATTGATGCCATTAAATAAAGCACCAACGCCTGACTGCCCCATCCCCATCTTGTCTGCGACAGATTCCTGGGATAAGCCAAGTTCATTTTTCTTTTTTTCATAAATAGCTTTAAGGCGACGTGCGTCCTCAAGCTGCTCTTGTGTTAATGGTTTCTTTTTTGCGCTCATACGTTAAATCTATCACCGCGAGGGATAAATATCTAACACCGTGCGTGTTGACTATTTTACCTCTAGCGGTGATAATGGTTGCATGTACTAAGGAGGTTGTATGGAACAACGCATAACCCTGAAAGATTATGCAATGCGCTTTGGGCAAACCAAGACAGCTAAAGATCTCGGCGTATATCAAAGCGCGATCAACAAGGCCATTCATGCAGGCCGAAAGATTTTTTTAACTATAAACGCTGATGGAAGCGTTTATGCGGAAGAGGTAAAGCCCTTCCCGAGTAACAAAAAAACAACAGCATAAATAACCCCGCTCTTACACATTCCAGCCCTGAAAAAGGGCATCAAATTAAACCACACCTATGGTGTATGCATTTATTTGCATACATTCAATCAATTGTTATCTAAGGAAATACTTACATATGCAACTTACAAGTACTCGCAAGAAAGCGAATGCAATTACAAGCAACATCCTGAATCGAATTGCTGTACGTGGTCAGCGAAAGGTTGCCGACGCGTTAGGGATTAATGAATCGCAAATTTCGCGATGGAAAGACAGCTTCATCCCAAAAATGGGAATGCTTCTGGCTGTTCTTGAATGGGGTGTTGAAGACGAGGAGTTGGCGGAACTGGCTAAGCAAGTAGCCAGAATGCTGACAAAAGAAAAAGCCCCGAAGAACGGCGAATTCTTCGAGGCCTGATGTAGAAAGACTGGATCAATCCACAGGAGTAATTATGACAAAACGTCGTAAGAAATACCAGGAAAAAGAAGAGATTCGACACCCTGATTCACCTGAGGGATTAGTGGTAGCCGCAGCAAATAACAGGGCGTTCGCAGAACGCCTTGTTGGTGTTTACAGACTAGCCAAAGCAGGAGTGAAACATGGGCGTCGTTAAGTTAGCTGATTACAGGCCTCAACTGGAGGTCGTGGAGCATCGCGTGGCAGATACCGAAGATGGTTTCATGCGCGTTGCTAACGAGATTACCGACAGTCTGCTGATGGCTGATTTAACCGTCCGGCAGTTGAAGGTGATGCTCGCTATCATGCGCAAGACATACGGATTCAATAAGCCGATGGATCGACTCACAAACACGCAGATAGCAGCCATGACAGGTATTCATCACACTCATGTTTGCGCTGCCAAGCGCCAGCTTATTGAGCGTAAATTCCTCATTGCTGATGGCGTGAAAATCGGAGTGAACAAGGTGGTTTCTCAGTGGATTAGCCAGGACAGCTTAACATTAGCTAAAACAGCTAATAAAACATTAGCCAAGTCGGCTAATGGGTATAAGCCAAGTCAGCTAAACACAAAAGACAATATACAAAAGACAATAAATACAAATACCCCCTTACCCCCTAACGGGGGCGGCGATGGGCAGGTTAAACCTGAACGTCGCAAGGCAGAACGAATCGACTACGAATCCTTCCTGAACGCCTACAACACCGAAGTCGGTGACAGACTTCCACACGCTGTTGCGGTCAACGAGAAACGAAAACGCCGCCTGAAGAAAATCATCCCGCAACTGAAAACGCCAAACGTGGACGGTTTCAGAGCGTATGTCAGGGCGTTTGTGCATCAGGCCAAGCCGTTTTACTTCGGAGACAACGACACGGGCTGGACGGCTGATTTTGATTACCTGCTGAGAGAAGATTCGTTAACGGGAGTTCGTGAAGGGAAGTTTGCAGACAGGGGGATTGCATGAAACAGGATATCGAAGCGAGCGTTATCGGTGGCCTGCTGATTGGTGGATTAACACCAACTGCCAGTGACGTTCTGGCAACGCTTGAGCCGGAAGCGTTTTCAATTCCGCTCTACCGGAAAGCCTTCGAGGTTATCCGCAAGCAGGCGCGAAACAGAAATTTAATCGACGCGCTGATGGTCGCCGAGGCGTGCGGAGAGGAGCATTTCACGTCAATCCTGATGACCAGCAAAAACTGCCCGAGTGCCGCAAACCTGAAGGGATATGCCGGAATGGTCGCGGATAACTATCACCGCCGTCTGGTGCTGGAAATCATGGATGAAATGCGTGAACCAATTCAGAGCGGAACCATCGACGCATCGAGTCAGGCGATGGATGAGCTTGTAAAGCGTCTTTCAGCCATCAGAAAGCCCCGTGACGAGGTTAAACCTGTACGGTTAGGGGAAATCATCACCGACTACACTGACACGCTTGACAGGCGTCTGAGGAACGGAGAAGAGTCAGATACCCTGAAGACCGGAATCGAAGAACTTGATGCCATCACCGGAGGGATGAACGCGGAAGACCTGGTGATAATCGCTGCTCGTCCTGGTATGGGGAAAACCGAACTGGCGCTGAAGATTGCCGAAGGCGTTGCAAGCCGCGTTATTCCTGGTTCTGACGTCCGGCGCGGGGTATTGATTTTCTCAATGGAAATGAGCGCATTGCAGATTGCAGAGCGAAGCATTGCCAACGCCGGGAGGATGTCGGTTAGCGTACTGCGAAATCCTGCATCGATGGATGACGAGGGCTGGGCATGTGTTGCTAACGGCATGAGTCAGCTTGCAGATTTGGATGTATGGGTAGTCGATGCCTCGCGGTTATCGGTCGAAGAAATTCGCTCAATCGCAGAACGGCACAAACAGGAAAATCCAAACCTGTCACTCATCATGGCGGATTATCTTGGCCTGATTGAGAAGCCGAAAGCAGACCGCAACGACCTCGCAATTGCTCACATCTCAGGAAGCCTGAAGGCGATGGCGAAAGACCTGAAAACGCCTGTTATCTCCCTAAGTCAACTTTCGCGCGATGTTGAGAAGCGACCAAACAAACGCCCGACAAACGCAGATTTGCGTGATTCAGGAAGCATTGAACAGGACGCAGACTCAATCATCATGCTCTATCGGGAAGCGGTATATGACGAGAACAGTAGGGCCGCGCCATTTGCTGAAATCATCGTGACGAAAAACCGTTTTGGCTCACTTGGTACGGTTTACCAGCGGTTCTGCAACGGACACTTTGTTGCATGTGACCAGGATGAAGCCAGACAGATTTGCACAGCATCAAATGCACCTGCTGCTCGTGGCAGACGATATGCACAAGGGGCTGACGTATGACCATCTACATCACTGAGCTTGTAACAGGCCTGCTGGTAATCGCAGGCCTTTTTATTTGGGGGAGAGGGAAGTCATGAAAAAACTAACCTTTGAAATTCGATCTCCAGCACATCAGCAAAACGCTATTCACGCGGTACAGCAAATTCTTCCAGACCCAACCAAACCAATCGTAGTAACCATTCAGGAACGCAACCGCAGCTTAGACCAGAATCGAAAGCTTTGGGCTTGCCTTGGTGACGTCTCTCGTCAGATTGAATGGCATGGTCGCTGGCTGGATGCAGAAAGCTGGAAGTGTGTGTTTACCGCAGCATTAAAGCAGCAGGATGTTGTTCCTAACCTTGCCGGGAATGGCTTTGTGGTAATAGGCCAGTCAACCAGCAGGATGCGTGTAAGCGAATTTGCGGAGCTATTAGAGCTTATACAGGCATTCGGTACAGAGCGTGGCGTTAAGTGGTCGGACGAAGCGCGACTGGCTCTCGAATGGAAAGCGCGATGGGGAGACAGGGCGGCATGAGACGACAGCGACGAAGTATCACCGACATCATCTGCGAAAACTGCAAATACCTTCCAACGAAACGCTCCAGAAATAAACGCAAGCCAATCCCAAAAGAATCTGACGTAAAAACCTTCAACTACACGGCTCACCTGTGGGATATCCGGTGGCTAAGACATCGTGCGAGGAATACAAGGTGATTGACCCAAATCGAAGTTACGAACAAGAAAGCGTCGAGCGGGCTTTAACGTGCGCTAATTGCGGTCAGAAGCTGCATGTGCTGGAAGTTCACGTGTGTGAGTACTGCTGTGCAGAGCTGATGAGCGATTCGAATAGCTCGATGCACGAGGAAGAAGATGATGGCTAAACCAGCGCGAAGACGATGTAAAAACGATGAATGTCGGGAATGGTTTCACCCTGCATTCGCTAATCAGTGGTGGTGCTCTCCAGAGTGTGGAACCAAGATAGCACTCGAACGACGAAGTAAAGAACGCGAAAAAGCGGAAAAAGCAGCAGAGAAGAAACGACGACGAGAGGAGCAGAAACAGAAAGATAAACTTAAGATTAGAAAACTCGCCTTAAAGCCCCGCAGTTACTGGATTAAACAAGCCCAACAAGCCGTAAACGCCTTCATCAGAGAAAGAGACCGCGACTTACCATGTATCTCATGCGGAACGATCACGTCTGCTCAGTGGGATGCCGGACATTACCGGACAACTGCTGCGGCACCTCAACTCCGATTTGATGAACGCAATATTCACAAGCAATGCGTGGTGTGCAACCAGCACAAAAGCGGAAATCTCGTTCCGTATCGCGTCGAACTGATTAGCCGCATCGGGCAGGAAGCAGTAGACGAAATCGAATCAAACCATAACCGCCATCGCTGGACTGTCGAAGAGTGCAGGGCCATCAAGGCGGAGTATCAGCAGAAACTCAAAGACCTGCGAAACAGCAGAAGTGAGGCCGCATGACGTTCTCAGTAAAAACCATTCCAGATCACAAGGGAGAAGGCGCATGGGCATAAGAGAACTAAACCTCACCAAAGAACAGCACGAGTGGCTGAATGGCTGGCTTGAACTGTGGGGCGCATGGGTTTATTCAGGTCGTCTGGAAAAGCGCATGAGCAGCGTAATAGCTAAGTTCATGGAGAGCGTAGAGCCGGGAAGAGTTATGACAAGGCCAATGTGTAATGATGATGATGGAATGTTGATTTCTCAGGTCGTCGATTCCGTCATGTACATTGACAAGAAAGCCTTTGGCATCCTCCTCAGCTACTACGCCCACGGCTCTTCCAAGCACGCCATTGCATCTTACTATCATCGCGTCGCAAGACCTCGCAAGATGTTATGCCGGGGCGGCGGGCGCATTCAAAAACCATCGCTCGCAACCTGTCGACGGGAAGTTGACGAAATCATCAATGCCTCGTTGTTTATGATTTACCCGGTTCTGGATAGTGCGTTTAAAAACCGGAAACGTGTAGAGAAAATTAAACATATAGCATAGAACGTGTTGACATCATTGAGCAAATGAGCAACACTATTCGCATAAGCTGCCGTTAGTGACTCTTAAGTTGCAACGGTGGCTTTTTTTATTTGGGTCAGTCGTATAAAGGTCATTACGGAAGGCTGTTAACCTTCTTATCGTGGTTCGAGTCCACGCTGTCCCGCCAAATATGCTGGTTTAGCTCCAATGGTAGAGCGGTCGCCTTGTAAGCGAATGGGTAGCGGTTCAAGTCCGTTAACCAGCACCATAACTGAGCCGTAGCCACTGGATGTCCTGAATTCATCAGTGATAGTTATGCTGCGGTCTTCTTTTTCTCCCTTCCCAATATAAGAACTACGCAATCCGTTACTGGCGGAGGCGTTGCTATGAAATCAATGGACAAAATCTCAACTGGCATTGCCTACGGAACATCCGCTGGTAGTGCGGGATACTGGTTTTTGCTGTGGTTGGATCAGGTCAGTCCATCACAGTGGGCTGCGATTGGGGTGCTTGGAAGCCTTGTGTTGGGCTTTCTCACCTATCTGACAAATCTGTACTTCAAAATCAGAGAAGACAGAAGAAAGGCTGCGAGAGGTGAATAATGCCTCCATCATTACGAAAAGCCGTTGCTGCGGCTATTGGTGGCGGGGCTATTGCTATAGCATCTGTGTTAATCACTGGCCCAAGTGGTAACGATGGTCTGGAAGGCGTCAGCTACATACCATATAAAGATATCGTTGGTGTATGGACTGTATGTTACGGGCATACCGGAAAAGACATTATGCTCGGTAAAACGTATACCGAAGCAGAATGCAAAGCCCTCCTGAATAAAGACCTTGCCACGGTAGCCAGACAAATTAACCCGTACATCAAAGTCGATATACCGGAAACAACGCGCGGCGCTCTTTACTCGTTCGTTTACAACGTTGGTGCTGGAAATTTCAGAACATCGACGCTTCTTCGCAAAATAAACCAGGGCGATATCAAAGGCGCATGTGATCAGCTACGGCGCTGGACATACGCTGGCGGTAAGCAATGGAAAGGTCTCATGACTCGTCGTGAGATTGAGCGTGAAGTCTGTTTATGGGGGGAGCAATGAAGATCCACTACAAGATAATTATCTTCGCGTTCGCATTGAGCGTACTGGGCGTCATCGTTTGGTCAGCAAGCCATTATCACGATAAGTATCAGGCGGAACGGCTACGCGCAGATGCTGCCGAGCAGAACGCCAACGCCGCCGAAGCGATCACCGCCAACGTCATTCGGTCTGTGAACATCATCAACGCCATTGCAGAGGCCAACCAGGATGCAAAGAACCAGATCACACTGGAGTCACAGGGAGCCCAAGCAGATATCAAAGTGGCTATTGAGAATGATGACTGCGCTCATCGGCCTGTGCCTCCTGCAACTGCTCACCGGCTGCGGCAATTCGCGGACAGTTTACGTACCGGTATCGGTAGTGCCTCTACCGGCAAACCTGACAGCTGAGACGCAACAGCCAGCCATTCCCGAACCGCTGACCTATGGGGCCAGTCTGGAGCTGAATGTTAGCCTGCTATCGGCGCTGGGTCAGTGCAACATCGATAAGGCTAGTATCAGGAAGATTGAAGAGTCTCGGACCTCTCTGTAGAAGACTATTTTGCTGCCATGAAGAAGCTTTATATCTTTGGTCAATACATCGAACAGATCAGATAATTCTTATGTGATTGATGCTATATTTATCCCCTATTTAAACATGGGAGTTACGGATATGTCTGTCAGTCAAGATATTTATAAGTCTACACTTAGAGTTGAAAGTGATACTCCAGAGGGAACCTCGGTAGGAACTGCTTTCTGGTTTTGCTTTGTTATGGAAGGTGGTGAAGATATTGTTCCACTCTTGGTAACTAATAAGCATGTTGTTAACGGGGCAACAGAAGTTAGACTACGTCTAAACATTACCGACAGCGCAAATCCTGAGATAAAATTTTATAACCTAACAATTTCAGAGGGGGCAAATGCGTTCATTATGCACCCTGATGATAATGTTGATATATGCATATTGCCTATCGCTGGATTGCTGAATGAGATGGAGAAAAGTGGCATTAGCCCAGAACTCTTCTTTTTCACAGATCGTCAGATGCGTGGTAACAATTACATTACTCCTGTCGAAGATGTTTACATGACAGGATATCCAAATGGATTATGGGATTCTGTAAACAATAGGCCTGTTACCAGGAAAGGCATCACAGCATCATCACCTATGGAAAACTGGAAGGGTAAGCCTGAATTCCTCATTGATATGGCTTGTTTCGGTGGTTCTAGCGGTTCTCCCGTTTATATAATGAACCAAGGCTCATATGCTACTAATAATGGTATTGCTATGGGGGAGAGATTAATTTTCCTTGGGTTGTTGTATGCAGGGCCAGTAACGAATGTTAGCGGGAATATTGAAATTATTGACGTACCAACAGTCGCTACACCAGTTGTGCGTTCTGAAATTACAATGAATCTCGGATTTGTTATTAAAGCAGAGAAGCTAAATGACTTTAAGCCTCTCTTGGGGATTTAACACAAGCCGCCTCCGGACGGTTTTTTTATTGCTATTACAAAAGCCACTCCATGCCGAGTGGCTTTGATAATGGCTTATACCCTACACGGGATAACTTAACTGATATCCCAACAAGCGGATAAAGAGGTTCTCAATGTCCGACATCTACCAAATCATGTTAACCACCCAAACAGGCGAAACCTTTACGGGTAAGATGTCACGACGTCAGCGTGAGCTGGTTAATGGCTTTATGCAGCCGGCTACCGAGATGGGCGAGTAGAATAACTCCATTAGGAGAATGTGGAACCATTACACTTTGAGCCGTTAACTGATATTGATAAAGGTAAATAATATCGTGGTTAAGGCTTTCTAATAGCCAGCCATTTGCAAAATCACAGTTGCAGCAGCAGCGAAAGCTGCATATGAGTTATATTTAGACTGTAACCGCGCAGTTAAGAAAAATTCGTGAAGATCTACATTTTTTTGGGGATCATCAAATGTAATTGCTACAACGGTGCTTCTACCTGTTTTGACTTTGGCTGTTGCTGATTTGATCCATAACCCAGCCGATAAAAAACCAAAGAAAATTGATAGTGTATGATGGTCAATTAACCAGTTTTTAATTAGTAATAAATCACTCATTTTCAATCCAATTGAGACTTTGCCATGGCACTCACCGACAAACAAGAAATGTTCTGTCGCGAGTACCTCATCGATTTAAACGCCACACAAGCGGCTATTCGGGCGGGGTACAGCGCAAAGACAGCCAACCGTACTGCGTCCGAAAACATGTCAAAACCTGACATCAAGTTAAGAATCGCTGAACTGAAAGCGCAACGCAATGATCTTGTTGGTATTAATGCAGAATATGTACTTAATCGCCTTCTTGAAATCGACCAGATGGATGTGCTTGACATTCTCCTGCAAAACGGTGAGCTAAAACCCATTAAAGACTGGCCTAAGGTATGGCGCACAACGCTATCAGGAATGGATGTCGTGGAGATGGTATCCGCAGATAGCGCCGCACTTCTGAAGAAAATCAAATGGCCTGATAAGGTTAAAAATCTTGAGTTGCTTGGGCGTCATGTTTCTGTTCAGGCGTTTAAAGACAATGTCAAAAATGAAGTGACTGGCGCTGATGGAGGACCAGTCAGAACAGAAATTACCAACTTAACGCCGGAGCAGGCTGCAGAGGCGTATAGAAAAATGATGGGCTAAGTATGCCGTTACCATTCCCCTTCGATTTTAAACATCCTGATTACCAGATGGTTTTTGAATGGCGGATGGAACGCCTACAGCGCATTCGCCAGAATCCTGAAATATTGCCCGTGTTGAAGCAGTTTTACCGAACCAATCCGGCTCAGTTCATCATCGACTGGGGCATGACAACGGACCCGCGTAATATTGATTATGGCCTGCCGGTGACCATTCCGTTTTTACTCTTCCCTAAGCAGGAGGAGTGGATCCACTGGATTATGGAACGCTGGAGCAATCGGGAGAATGGTATTACCGAAAAATCCCGTGAAATGGGGCTCAGTTGGACCGCGATCGGACTGGCCTGCTCGCTTTGTCTCTTCAACAAAGAAATGGTTATCGGTTTCGGCTCCCGTAAAGAGGAATACGTCGACAGCACTGGTGACCCGAAAGCATTGTTCTGGAAGGCGCGCAAGTTCGTGGAAACGCTACCTGTAGAGTTTCGCGGTTCGTGGAGCGAGAAGAAGCACGCGCCATATATGCGTGTTGAGTTTCCTGAAACTGGTGCCGTTATCAAAGGCGAGGCTGGCGATAATATTGGTCGCGGTGACCGTACCACGCTTTATCTGGTTGATGAGGCTGCATTCCTTCAGCGTCCTCTGCTGATTGATGCGGCGTTGTCACAAACGACGCGTTGCCGTATTGACCTGAGTTCAGTTAACGGCATGGCGAACCCGTTCGCTCAGAAGCGTCATGGCGGGAAGATACCGGTATTCACATTCCACTGGCGGGATGATCCTCGCAAGGATGAAGAGTGGTATCGCAGGGAATGCGAGAAAATCGATAATCCGGTGGTGGTGGCACAGGAACTTGATCTGAACTACAGCGCATCAGCGGAAGGCGTCCTGATTCCATCCGAATGGGTACAGGCTGCCGTTGATGCGCATATCAAACTGGGTATCCAGCCAACAGGCAAACGACTTGGCGCGATGGATGTCGCCGACGAAGGCAGGGACAAAAATGCCTTTTCCACCCGTCATGGCTTCCTCCTGGAGAATGTGCGGGAATGGTCCGGTGTGGGCAGCGACATTTATCAGTCCGTCGAGAAGGTCTTCGGCTTTTGCGAACAGGACGATCTTGAAGAGTTTCGCTTTGACGAGGACGGGCTGGGCGCTGGCGTTCGCGGCGATGCACGCGCTATCAACGAACTGCGTAACGCTGCGCGTCGACCGTCAATACTCGCCACACCGTTTCGAGGTAGTGGCGCGGTATTTGATCCGGATGATGAAGCTGTTCGCGGGGACAACGGGCAAGCCGCACGTCTGAACAAGGACTTCTTCGCTAACGCCAAAGCCCAGAGCTGGTGGCGGTTACGTAAACTTTTCCAGAACACCTACCGTGCCGTGGTTGAGGGCATGGCCTACAACCCGGACGAAATCATCTCAATCAGCAGCGCCATGGCGAGCAAAGACAAACTCATCATCGAGCTGTCGCAGCCGACCTACTCCATTAACGGCGTGGGGAAAATCGTTGTTGATAAACAGCCTGACGGCACCAAGTCGCCGAACCTTGCCGACTCGGTGATGATCAGCTACGCGCCAATGAATTCAGCCCTGAACATCTGGGAGCTGCTAGGGAGACAGGCCTGATGGCACGAAACAAGCAAGCCTCTCAGCGAACGGCACAGGCCACCGCTGATGGCTATGAGAACTTTGTCGCCCGCGTGGGGATGCAGACGCCTAACCAGCACTCAGCATCGACCTACCGGGCTAACTTCACCAGCCGCAACCGCATGCTGGTGGAATGGTCCTATCGTTCGTCCTGGATCATCGGCGAAGCGGTCGACGCTATCCCGGACGATATGACCCGGAAAGGCATTCGCATCACTTCGGAGATTGACGCCAAAGACCGTGGCACCCTGGAAGCGCAGCTGGATGAGTTGCAGATCTGGGATGCGCTGAACGACGTGCTGAAATGGTCGCGTCTCTACGGCGGCGCGGTTGGCTTCATCATGATTGAGGGGCAGGCACCAATGACCCCGTTGCGGCTAGAAACCATTGGAGAAGGCAAGTTTAAGGGCATTCTCCCGCTCGACCGCTGGATGATTAACCCTGTGCTGACCCGCCGCATTAAAGAGATGGGGCCGGACCTGGGTAAACCTGAGTTTTACGACGTGGTGACCACTGCAACGGGCATCCCGGCCTGGCGCATCCATCACAGCCGCCTGATTCGCTTCGACGGGGTGACGCTGCCATTCCAGCAGAAGATGACCGAAAACGAATGGGGAATGTCGGTTGTAGAGCGTATCTGGGATCGTCTTACCGCGTTCGACAGCGCTACTGTCGGCGCGGCGCAGCTGGTCTACAAGGCGCATTTGCGTACCTACAGCGTGGAGAAGCTACGCGAGCTTATCGCACTTGGTGGTCCTGCGTATGAAGCGTTGCTGAAGAATATCGACCTGATTCGACAGTTCCAGAGCAATGAAGGCATGACGCTCATGGACTCGCGGGATAAGTTTGAAACGCATCAGTACAGCTTCAGTGGTCTGGATGACATCCTATCGCAGTTTGCAGAACAGATTAGTGGCGCTGTTGGTATTCCACTGGTGCGGTTGTTCGGACAGTCCCCGAAAGGATTTTCTACCGGTGATGCAGATCTTGCCAACTATTACGACCGCATCAGTTCGTTGCAGGAGAGGCGTTTACGTCTTCCGGTGCGTCGGATACTGGACATCATGCATCGTTCGGAACTTGGCAAGCCGCTCCCGGATGATTTCACGTTTGAGTTTAACCCGCTCTGGCAAATGTCTGATGTCGATCGCTCAACGGTGGCGTTAAACACCACCAACGCAATCAGTACGGCGCTGGGTGACGGATTGATGACGCGTAAGGCGGCAATGACCGACCTACGCGAAAACTCTGATGTCACCGGCATCGGGGCATCCATTACCGACGAGGACATAGAGAATGCCGAAGACGAAGCGCCGCCCGGCATCGGCGAACCTGATGACGAACCGCAGGAACCGTCAGGCGGAAATCCGCTATCGAACCAGCCTACGCAGGATAGCGCGGGCGGTCGGAGACATCGTAAATGGTCGCTACGATGGTTCAAATGACAGTATCACGGAAATTATTGAGGCGCTGGAACGCTACAGTGAAATCATCACCCCTTGGGCGACAAAGGTCGCGGAAAACTTTACCGCCGATATTGTGCGCAAGAATGATGAGCAGTGGCGTAAACACAGCAAAACCATCAGCCGTGAGCTACGCAATCTGGTAAACAGTGCCCCGCCAGGGCAGGTGATGAAATCCGTCGTTGCTGAACAGGTTAAGTACATTAAATCGCTACCCCTCGAGGCGGCTGACAGGGTGTACGACATCCAGAATCGGGCGATTGAAGCTGTTGTGACCGGTGGGAGAGCGGAACATTTTGCTAAAGAAATAGCTGCATCGGGTGATATAGCAAAGTCCAGAGCTGACCTGATTGCCCGTACTGAACTTGGACGTGCAACCGGCGCGCTGGATCAGGCGCGTGCGCTGTCAATTGGTTCGAATGGTTATATTTGGCGTACAGCCGAAGATGGTGACGTCAGGCATTCTCATCGGGAAATGGAAGGTAAATTTGTCGAATGGGGCAAACCTCCAACGCTTGACGGCATGACCGGTCACGCTGGCGAGCTCCCGAATTGTCGTTGTTATAAAGAAATCGTTTTTCCCACCTCCCAATCTTATCCCGCCTGAATCGCAGGTAACACATGAAATATTTTTTCAATACCCGGCTGGGGGAAACCCGCTATCAGCTGGCTGACGGCTCGTTGCTGTGCAGAGACGTGCCGATAGGACGAACAGGTAAGCAGCTCTATGGTGCTGATGACCTGCCAAAACTGAAACCCGATAAGTTCGGTGAAATAGTCGTCACGCGTTCTCCTGAGCAGGTATTCCATCCGGCCACGCTTGCCTCATTCGAAGGGATGAGCATCACGATTCTGCATCCTGAAGATGAAAACGGGAATGTGCGGCTGGTAAATCCCGAGAACTGGAAAGAGCTTGCTGTCGGGCACCTCCAGAATGTCCGGCGCGGGACGGGTGAGCAGTCTGATTTGATGCTGGCTGACCTTATCGTCAAAGACGAAAACGCCATTCAGCTTATCGAAGATGGCCTGCGCGAAGTGTCGTGCGGCTATGACGCGGAGTACGAGCAGACCGAGCCAGGTAAAGCTGAGCAGGTCGATATTACCGGAAACCATGTGGCTCTTGTCCCTAAAGGCAGAGCCGGAAATCGTTGTGCAATTGGAGACAGAGACACAATGGCAAATCAAAAGAAAAACTGGTGGAACCGCATGCGTGCGGCCATCAAGACAGGAGATGCCGACACCATGAACGAACTGGTGGAGTCGGCTCCCGCATCGGTTACAGGAGATGAGGGGGATTTGCCGCAGGGCGTTAATCTCAACATCAACCTGTCCCCGCAGCAACCGCTACCGGACAAAGCACCAGAGATGGGCGGAAGTCCAACCGGCGACAGTGATGATGACCTCAAAACATTACTGAAAGCCCTGCTGGCTAAGCTGGAAGGAAATGCGACGGGCGATAACGACAATAAGCCTGACGATAATCCGACCGGTGACGGCGAGGACGATGAAGAGGAAACCACGATTACTGGTGACTCAGCCTGGCGTGCCGAAGTTATCGTTCCGGGTATCGATCTGAGCCGTAAGATGAAACCGACCACGTTCAAACGCGAGGTTCTGGCTTCTGCTGACAAAACGCTGGTTCGCCAGATAGTCGGTGATGCGGATATCCGCAAATTACCGAAACAATCGGTCGACATGGCGTTTAATGCCGTGTCTGAGATTGCCAAAGGGCGAAACACCCGCGCCACCACCGGCGATGCACAGCGCCCAAACATGGGCATGACCAGTATCGCTTCCCTGAACAAACAAAACGCTGAATTCTGGGCAAACCGTAAAGGGTAAAAAATGAATAATGTATTTCTGTACCGGATGCCTGTTGGCATTGCCGGGGCTGTCTCTCGCCCGCAGGACTTAACCGTCGAACCGGTGGTCCTTAAATCCGATAACGCCTTCGCTGCCTATGGGCTGGCTGGTAAATACGATGATGACGGTTTTTTCGTGCCGCTGGCAGATGGTGATACCGCAGACAAGGTGAAGGGGATCTACGTGCGCCCTTATCCGACCACTTCGCAGCCGGACATGGTTCGCCAGGTGGGGAGTGGCAAGAACTTCCCGGGCGACGCCATGAAACGTGGCTACGTGACCGTTAATCTCGGTTCTGATTTTGATGCCAGCACCATCAAAAAAGGCGACCCGGTATACGTTGTCGTCTCCACTGATGAATCCATCAAAGTGCCGCTGGGTGGATTCATGTCCACGTCAGTCAGTGGCAAAAACGTGGTGCTGACCAACGCTGAATTCACAGGTGCCGGTGATGCTAACGGCAATGCAGAAATTTCCTGGAAGATTTAAGGAACAGACGAATGATTACTTTTGATCAGGCAACCGTTGACAGCTCTGGTGTCTTTCTCATCGGGGAGCTGGAGCGACTCGACCAGACGCTGAATCTGCCACTGGTGGGGTACACCTGGACCCGCGATATCCAACTGCGTGAAGATGTCTCCATCGCAGATGACATTTCCAGCTGGACGAATACCAGCTTCGCCGCTGCGGGTACTGGTGCAAATCCGAATGGCAAAAACTGGGTAGGCAAAGACTCAACCGCTATTGCTGGCGTGAACGTGGATATCGGCAAATCCGGTAACCCGCTGAACCTGTGGGGGATGGAACTTGGCTGGACGGTCATAGAATTGCAGGCTGCTCAGCAGGTCGGACGCCCGATTGATACGCAGAAGTATGACGGGATGCAACTGAAATGGCAGATGGATAACGATGAACAGGTGTATGTTGGCGATTCCGCATTAAACCTGAAAGGCCTTGTTACCCTGGACGGCGTGCCTGTCAACAACGCTGCCAAAACGTGGGCAACCTCAACACCGGACGAAATCCGCGCAAGCATTAACCAGGTGCTGTCTGATGCGTGGGCCGCTTCCGGTTACTCTGTGGTTCCGCGTGATTTGCTGATCCCGCCTGAGCAGTTTGCTCTGTTGTCCAGCATCATCGTTTCATCTGCGGGTAACCAGTCCCTGTTGACGTACCTTCAGACCAACACCATCAGCTATCACCAGAACGGTGTTCCGCTGAATATCCGCGCGGTTAAATGGCTGAAAGGCCGTGGTGTGGGGAATAAGGATCGCATGGTTGCGTACACCAACGATAAAAAATACGTCCGCTACCCGCTGGTTCCGCTTCAGAGCGTGCCGGTGCAGTATCGCGGTCTGTATCAGATCGTCACTTACTACGGCAAGCTGGGTGCAGTCGAGCCAGTGTATAAAGAAACTCTGTCCTATGTGGACGGTATCTGATAACCAGAATGGCCCCGAAAGGGGCCTGAAGGAAACTGAAATGGCGAAAGAAAAGCTGGTTACCATCCATGTTCACACCCCGTTTACGCTGACGCTCGGCGATCAGTCAAAACAGGAGTTTGGCCGGGGACGGCATAACGTACCGGAAGAGGTCGCGTCGCACTGGTTCACCCAGGCGCACTCTGAGCTTTCCGAAAGCGTGATTAGCGACACCGATGATCTGCAACCCATTATCGACGGCCTGCAAGCGCAGATTGCCGACAAAGATAAGCTGATTGCCGATCTGAAAGATGCATTGCTCAAACTGCAGGAGCAGAACGACAGCCTGCAGGCGCAGATTACTGCCGCCCGGACTGGCGGTAATGGGGCTAAAGATGCCAAAGAATCAAAGTCTGCCAGCGGTAAGTGATTTTCGCCGCGACTTCCCGCAGTTTGCTGACCCGGCAAAATATCCCGACGCCCAAATCGGGTTCCGTCTGAATCTGGCCGATGAACTGCTGAGTGAAAACGTCACCGGCAAAAAGTTGTTTCCGTACTTTGCCGGATTGTTCGTTGCGCACTACATGACGCTCTGGGCGGCAGACAGCAGAGCGATGCTGGCTGGTGGTCCGGGCGGTTCAACCAATGGTGTTCAGTCCTCAAAGTCCGTGGATAAGGTAAGCGTCAGCTATGACACCAGCGCGACGCTGAATCCTGATGCAGGTTTCTGGAATAACACCCGATATGGCGCTGAATTTTATCAGTTGATCACGATGTTCGGTGCAGGCGGTCGCCAGCTATGAGTTTCAAAAGCGGTGTAACAACGAGGGTGGATAACGCTAAGGCCATTCTGGATGCGCTCAGGTCGTTAACCAAAAAAGATGTGCTGGTCGGCATCCCTTCGGAAGACAGCGGGCGGGATGATGTTCCGTTTGGTAATGCGGGCATCGGTTACCTCAACGAATACGGCTCACCAGAGCAGAACATCCCGCCACGACCTCACCTGGTCCCCGGCGTTAAATCGGCAGAAGAGCAGACGGTGCCGCAGCTCAAAACCGCGGCACAGGCTGCTCTTGATGGTAATGCTGCGGGAGCAGAACGCGCACTCAACCGTGCCGGAACGCTGGCTGCTAATGGCGTCAGGCGTTACATGACTATTACCGGCTTTACGCCGCTTGCTGACAGCACTGTTGAAGCCCGGGCTCGTCGGGGGCGCAAGGGGGCAACACTGGAACTTGCCCGGCGTGTTGCTGGCGAATCTCCCGGAACCGATCTGGCGAAACCATTAATTGACACCGGGCAATATCGCAGAGCTATTACCCATGTAGTGAGGGATAAAGATGCCGACTCTTGATGTAACAGATGTGCTTTTTGACCCCGATTTTTGCGACTTCAATTTGTGGGTAACACGCCGAGTGCAAACGGTGGATGAGGACGGGATCGGCAGCGACAGTGAAGTTAAAAAGCAGTTTGCCGGAGTCGTAACTGTTGATCGCTCTCTGGAAAACCGCCGTATGCAGGCAGGGCAGGTAATCAGCGGTGCAATTCTGATTGTGACGACTGAGCGACTGACGCAGGGACAGACTGGCCGTGATGCCGATATCGTGACGTATCAGGGCCGTGATTATCGTGTGACCTTCGTCGACCCGTATACAGCTTATGGGGCCGGATTCGTTCAGGCGCATTGTGAGTTGATGCCGTTTGATGGAGGAACTCCGGTTGAGCAATAACACCAGTACAGAGCGCGGATGGTTAATACCAACCAGTGGCGATCCGGATTATGACGAAGCGCTCGACAGGCTGTTAAGCCAGTGGATGCGTAACGTTTCCGGTTTGTCTGCCGGGATGGTTCGCCCGCGCTGGCAGAAAGAGCAGCCGCCACTGCTACCGGTTGAAACGAACTGGTGTGCGTTTGGGGTTATCGGATGGTCAGGTGATGACAGTCCGGCATTCACCAGACAGACCGATGATGGCTCTCAGCTCTGGCGGCATGAAACGATTGAGTGTATGGCTTCGTTTTATGGACCGGCGGGGATGGTGTATGCGTCCCGGTTTCGTGACGGTATATCTGTGCCGCAGAACAATGCAGCACTGAATGCGCTGGGGCTGTCTCTTGGCGATTACACAGGTCTGACTCCCTTCCCTGAACTTATTAATCAGCAATGGGTCCGCCGCTACGATATGACGGTGTGCCTGCGCCGGAAGGTTGTGCGCGAGTACGGTATTAAATCGCTGGTGGAAGCACCAGTCATCTTTTTCGGAGATTAAGCTATGGCACAGGGCTTGCCTGTATCAAACGTTGTTAATGTTGATGTGATCATGTCGCCGCGTGCAGCATCAGGGCGAAATTTTGGTGCATTACTCATTCTCGGCCCGTCCACAATCATTCCGGTAAGTGAGCGCATTCGTCGTTATTCTGCCGCGGAAGATATTGGAAAAGATTTTGGCGTGGAATCACCAGAATATAAAGCTGCGCAGGTGTTTTTCTCACAATCACCGAAACCTCAGGAGGTTTTTGTCGGTCGTTGGGTGAAAACGAAGGGAGACAGCGAACAGGCCACGCCTGAGACGCTGGAGCAGGCTGTGAATGCCATGCTTGATTATACTTCATGGTATGGACTGGGGATTGCAGACGATGAAGATATTCCGGATGCAGACTGGCTGAAAGTGGCTGCGGCGATCGAATCCTCTTCTGTAAGCCGTATTCTGGCGATTACGACAAGCGATGAGAAATGCCTGCAGACTGCATCCAGAGATGATTTGGCATCAAAACTGAAAACCGCCGGATATTCACGCAGTTTTATTCAGTATTCATCGGGTAATAAATACGCTGCGTTATCTGCATTTGGCCGGGCATTCACGGTTAATTTCAATGGCAGTAATACCGCGATTACGCTCAAGTTTAAGCAGGAGCCGGGGGTCGGGTATGAAACACTGACAGTCAGCCAGGCATCGGCACTTGATGCAAAAAACTGCAATGTGTTCGTGTACTACCAGAATGATACAGCTATCCTCCAGCAGGGAGTGATGGCTAACGGCGATTTCTTTGATGAACGCCACGGCCTGGACTGGTTACAGAATTATGTGCAGACCAGCCTCTATAACCTGCTTTATACCAGCACCACGAAAGTTCCCCAGACTGAAGCCGGTATTACCCGACTGTTATCAAATGTTGAAAAATCACTGGATCAGGCCGTTCAGAATGGACTGATTGCTCCGGGCGTATGGAAAGGTGGCGACCTGGGTCAGTTGTCATCAGGTGACACGCTGCCCAAAGGTTATTACGTATACGCCCAGCCGCTGGATGAACAGGCACAATCAGAACGTGAAGCCCGTAAGGCTCCGGTGATTCAGGCTGCAATAAAACTTGCAGGCGCGGTTCATTACGCTGACGTACAGATTAACGTTGTTCGCTAAGGGGAAGTGAATGTCTACCTATTCTTTTATGGATGTCACTGCGACGCTGACCGGGCCGACCGGTTCGATTGACCTCGGGTACGGTTCGGCAAGTTCTGAAGAGGGGATTGTGGTTGCGATGGGCGGTCCTAAAAACACCATGACCATCGGTGCTGATGGCGAAGTGATGCACAGTCTCCATGCAGATAAAAGCGGGACGATTACCGTTAACCTTCTGAAGACATCACCGACAAATAAAAAATTGTCGCTGGCGTATAACGCACAGAGCCAGTCTTCTGCCACATGGGGGAATAACGTTATCGTGATCCGCAACAAGGTCAGCGGCGACATCATCACGGCACGCAGTGTTGCGTTCCAGAAACAACCGGATAACGCCAACGCTAAAACCGGTAATACGATGCCGTGGGTGTTTGACTGCGGCAAGATTGACCAGGTTCTCGGGGAGTTTTAATACATGGAATTCGAAATCAAAGGCGTGAAATATCGCGTGGCAAAACTCAGCGTTTTTGACCAGCTGAAAGTGACCCGCAAACTTCTGCCGGTGCTGGCAGGAATGATGTCAGATTTCGGGAGCATTCGCTCCCGTTTGCCTGCTGATGGCAAAATCGACACCGTGAAATTCGAGCAGTTAAAACCGGTGTTTGAAACCATGCTCCCGCGTATCGCTGAGGAACTGTCTTCCCTGACCGAAGATGACACCGATGCGATTATTCATCCCTGTCTTGCGGTGGTATCGCGGCGTCATATGGACGGATGGGTGCCAGTATTTACCCGGGGCGAACTGATGTTTGATGATATTGACCTGCTGGTCATGCTTCATCTGGTGGCGCGGGTGGTCGCCGATTCGCTGGGAAATTTTTTGCCTACACCCCTTACCAGCACGACGCAGAGCCTGCAACAGGGCTGACGTTTAACAGCCTGCCGGACGGGCTGTCCTACCTTCTCAATCCGGTTGACGCCGGGTTAATTCCTTATACAGCACTTAAAGATGGCTCTGTCGATTTGTACGACATTGCTCTCTTGAATGACCATCTGGCGGTAAAAGCGGATAACCAGCGGCGCATTGAGAAATGGAGAGAGGATAATGAACGCTGAAACTATTAAAGATTTCCTCGTCTCGCTTGGCTTCAGTGTGGATGATGCAGGAGCGAAAAAGTTCGGTTCTGTCCTCGCCGGTACAACTGCAAATGTCATCAAAATGGGGCTGGCCGTCGAAGGAACTGCACTGTCCGTGGTGGCCTTCACGGCTAAGATCGCCTCCGGTCTGGATAATCTTTACTGGGCGTCACAGCGCACCGGCGCGACGGTCCATGGAATTCAGTCTATTGGCTATGCGGTTTCGCAGGTTGGCGGCAGTGCAGACGCTGCGCGCGGGTCACTGGAGAGCCTTGCCCGTTTTATCCGTAATAGCCCCGGGGCTGAGGGATTTCTGAATCGTCTGGGGGTACAGACACGGGATGCCAGCGGTAACATGCGTGACATGGCCGCTATTTTTACAGGTGTAGGCCAGAAGCTCAGCGGCATGCCGTATTACCGGGCTAACCAGTATGCGCAGATGCTGGGCATTGACGAAAATACCCTTATGGCGATGCGCCGGGGTGTGGGTGGCTTCTCCGGGCAGTACAGCGCAATGGCGAAAGCTATCGGCTTCAATGCTGACGAGGCGGCCAGAAGCTCCAACAAATTTATGACCTCCCTGCGTGAGTTTAGCGCGATGGCAGGCATGGCCCGTGACAAAATCGGCTCTAATCTTGCGGGTGGGCTTGCGGGTTCGCTGGACACCCTGCGCCGCCATATCCTGGACAACTTCCCTCGTATCGAGCTGACCCTGACGAAAGCCATAAAAGGCATTCTGGCGCTCGGGGATATTATCGGGCGGCTGTTCTTCAGACTGATTGAAGGAACATCAGGCCTCATCACCTGGTGGCAATCGCTGGATAAGCAAACGCGGGAGCTCATCTCGCTGTTTGGCGCGCTGACGATTGCGCTGCGCATTCTGAACAGTACGTTCTGGATGTCGCCGATTGGCCTCATTACCGCGCTGGCGGCGGGGATTGCCCTTCTGTGGGAGGACTATCAGACCTGGAAGGAAGGCGGCGACAGCCTGATTGACTGGGGCAAGTGGAAGCCGGAGGTCGATGCCGCGCTGAAGATGGTTCGTGACCTGAAAGGGTCTGTTAATGAACTGGCGAAAGCGCTGGCGAAACTGCTCAATATTGACCCCAAATCATGGTCCCTGAAGTGGGATTTCAGCAACTTCATCGACCAGATGGGCGAATTCAGCAAAATGCTGAACATGATCGCCGACCTGCTCAACGCTATCAAAGATGGCCGCTGGGCTGATGCCGTCAGCATCGGCAAACAGATACTTAATCAGGGCAGCGAAAATCCGTCAGCGATGCCGATGGTTACAGACAGCGCTAACAGTACTGCCGACTGGATTAAAGAGCACTGGGGATTCGATCCCCGCAGTGTGGGCCGGACGGTACGCGGCTGGTTTGGTGATGATGAGCCGGAACAATATGCACAGGCTACGAAACGAGGAGAACGGAATAACAATCCGGGAAACCTTAATTTTGCTGGTCAGGCAGGGGCTTCTCTTGAACGCCCGGGCGGGCGATTTGCCAGATTTGAAACTGCTTTTGATGGATTACGGGCTCTTGCTCGTCAGTTAATGCTGTACGCCGGACGGGGAATAAACAGTGTGGAGAAAATTATCTCTACCTGGGCACCTGCGTCTGATAATAACAACACAACTGCGTATATCAGGGCTGTATCGCAACGACTGGGAGTGGATCCCCGGGCTGCCCTGAATATGAGCGATCCGCAAACCATGTCAGCATTGATGAGCAGCATTATCCAGCATGAAAATGGAAGAAATATCTATTCTCGAGAGCTGATTAATAAGGCTGCCGTGGCGGGAATTAGTGGCAAAATGACAGAGGTTAACCAGCAAAATACTTACCACATTTACGGTGGCGGAGATCCGCACGCTGTCGGTAATGAGGTTGCACGTCGGCAACAGTCTGCAAATGCTCAGGTCATGCGAAGTAATCAGGTGAGGGTGGGTTAGTGGATATTCTCTCTACACTTTTTCATCAGCAGAGCAGAAAAATAGGAATGATTGTTCCCAGTGTTGTTATTTCAGAGAAGCATACAGATATGCTTGAAATAACAGAGCATCCGGTAGAGGTTGGGGCCGCTGTCGCTGATCATGCCTATAAAAAACCGTCAGAAGTGGTGATGGAGGTTGGTTTCGCCGGTGGCGGCGCATTGCTGGATTTTGCCAGTAATCTGACGGCTACCAGCCTGCTCGGCCTGAGTCCTCAGCAGACGTATCAGGAGCTACTGGATCTGCAGGAAAGCCGTATCCCCTTCGATGTGGTAACCGGTAAACGGCTGTACAGCAACATGTTGATCCGGGCGCTGGAAGTGACGACGGACAAGACAACCGAAAACGTCCTGTCCGCCGTCCTCACCCTGAGGGAGGTCATTATCTCCCGGACACAGCAGATTACCGTCGCGGATAAAACCAACATGAAGGAAGGGGCCAGCACGTCGGCGGTACAGAACAGCGGCAACAAAACCACAAAGCCTCCAGATACTTCACTGCTGAAAAGCATCACTGGTAACGTGGCGTCATTACTGGGAGGCGGCTAATGATAATTCAGGAAATTCCGCTGACAGCGGACAACCAGCAGTTCAGCATCGTCCTGGGTGGTGTCACTTGGCAGATTAGCATCATATGGCGCGATCTTTACTGGATTATGGACCTGCAGAACGACAGAGGGGAGCCGGTAATCTCCGGTATTCCTCTCGTCACTGGCGCTGATCTGCTGGCGCAGTACGCCTGTATGGGGCTTGGTTTTAAGCTGGTGGTGGTCTGCGATGACAACACACAGGATTATCCCTCGAAAACTGATATGGGTGGCCGCAGTCATTTACTGGTATCAACGGAGTAAGCATGTCACAGAACTGGATGAGACATTTCGAGCTGCAGCTTGTGGACGGGAACGGTCAGGGAATTGAGCTAAGTGATTTCAAAGTCACCTTTACGATCGACTGGTTCAACATCAGCAGCGCGTCCCGGGTAGGGACTATCAAAATTTATAACCTTTCGGCAGATACTGTGAACCGAATTACCGGGCAGGAGTTTTCGAAAGTGCGGCTGATTGCCGGTTACGACGGTATCGCGCCGGAGGTGGCGGCAAGCGACGTCGGGACCGTGCGCGAAGTCGACGCGGCAGATGTGGGCCAGAGTGATGGCCGCAACTACGGGCTGATTTTCAGCGGAGAAATTCGCTACTCGGTCACAGGAAAAGACAGCCCTATTGATTCCTATGTCCTGATTCAGGCAGCAGATACGGATCTGGCATTTGCCACCAGTATAACCTCGCAGACGCTGGCGGCCGGTTACACGGTCGCAGATGTGAACCGTGCGCTGATGAAAGACTTTGAGGCCAAAGGCGCGACCGAAGGACTGACGCCTGAAATGCCTGCTACCGTATTCCCTCGAGGGCGGGTGCTGTTCGGCATGACACGGCATCTTATGGATAACGTGGCCGGACAATGTGGCGCAACATGGCAATTTGTGGACGGTCAGCGCCAGATGGTGGCGAATAACGAGTATGTTCACGACGCGATTGTGCTCAACAGCGCCACCGGGCTTATCGGCATGCCGCAGCAGACTATCGGCAACGGTGTAAACGTCCGCGCTCTTATTAATCCGAACATCCGGGTTAACGGGCTTATTCAGCTGGATCAGGCTTCCGTGTACCGCACCGCGCTGTCGAACAATGATATTGCGATGGCTGGTGGGCAGATCACCGACCAGAACACGGACGGAAATATCACGCTCAGCGGCACCACAGCACAACCTGCCAGCATCGCAACGGATGGCGTTTATATTGTGCGCGGGATTATGTACACTGGCGATACAAGGGGCCAGGCGTGGTACATGGATATGATGTGCGAAGCGCGTGGCGCGGCGGATCTTCGTTCTGCGTCGTCTTTACAGCGTGAGGTAGGATAGTGAAAAAGTGGATTGTTATCGGACTCTGTTTCCTTCCGGGGTTAGCATTTGCTGCGAATCCTGGCGGTATCACGCTTCAGTGTGGTGGCTACAAATTAGAGTTGATTCCTGATTCATTGTTCAGGATTAATGGTGAGACAGTTACCTCTCAGAAAATCAAAACGCTCGGCAACGGTAATGGAATGAAGGCGGATATGGGTCTTATGCCAGCCAAAGACGGTAACAATTACGCTTTCGAGTTCATTCGTCGCCCTGGTACCGAAACGCGTTTCCTGAACGTCCAGCTTCTGCAGAACAGCATGGATGCACCGAAAATCATCGGCTCCTTCCCGTGTAAAAAGGTTGATGGTTAACCAAAAGTTACATTTCTGCATAGTGTTGAGTTTGTTCACATTCACTAAATAATGATTTTTTATCGCTTGCTAGGTGGTTGCATGATCACTAAACTTTGCGAACTTTTAGCGCTCAGCTAACTTTGAATAAGTGGTGTATAGTCGTTTAAAACGACAGAGGGATTGGGTATGGCGATTAGCTACGCATTTGCGCTGGCAACAATTACACAACAAATGAATCAGGTTCAGGAAGCTGTTAACGGTGCTTTCAAACCCCTGATCTCTAATGCTTGTGAACTGCCACAACGATTAGATGCTGAAGAGGTATTTCGTCGTTGTACCGCGATTGCTGCACGCGCTCAAGAAATCGAAAATACCGCGAAGGAAGGCATGTCTCATCTCGAAGCTTTTCGAAATGGGAGAATCATTGTTGATGAGCTTCCGGAAGAGTTTTTATCCCATCTCGAAGGTCTTGCCAAGGCATGCCGAAATGCTAAAGGACATTTAGTGGATATGTTCTCTGAAGCGGAAAGGTCCCCTATGTGGCAAGGCCATCTGCAAATGTTGCGCCCATTAAAACGCAAATATGTTCGTGCGTTGACCGCCGTCGAGAACACTGCAACTCAGTTGGCCGCTGAAGTTAGGCAATCGCAGCCTTTCCAGGCTGAACTCTTGTCAGATAATGTTACCCGTGAAGAGGCTATTGAACTGATCTCAACATCGCATAAGATGCTGGGAGCCAACGCCCCTAAATGGATGTGACATGGCAAAAGTCAGTATCACGGGAGAATTGCGTCATTTAGCTGCAGCACATAAGTATGCTCAAATGCTTGCCGATTATATTTCAAAGGGTTCCCAGTTCTGGTGTTTTGGTTCGTTAGGCGGTTTTGAACGTAACTATGATGCGATGGCTGCCAACATCAGGAAAATTCACTTAAAGCTACCTGGCGATAAACCCTGGCCTCCAGAAGCATCTCTGAGTGAACGGACATGTGATAATTTTTTGGTATATGCTCAGCATCTTTATATCGATGAACACTATCAGATATTGGCAATCATCAGCCCAAACGCTCATCAGCAAGCTGATTCGATGCTTCCCCGGCTGATAAAATTAGCAGAGGAAACCTTCATAGAACTTCCTCCTGATGAACTCGAAAAATTGAAAACCTACGATTCATAAACCCGCCACCCGGCGGGTTTTTTGCTTTCTGGAGCCTACTAAATGGCAGTATCTGACCAGACCCGCAGCGGCGACCTTGCCGAAACATTCAAATCTGAACGGGAAACAACAAAGAATCAGATCCGTGTCGCCTTGCCTGGCATTATTCAGTCATTCGATCCTGATGCGGTGACGGCGGTTGTGCAGCCTGCTATCCGTTCGGTTGAAAAGGATAATGACGGCAACCGCATTACCAAAAATTACCCATTGTTGGTGGATGTTCCAGTGGTATTCCCACGTGGCGGAGGATGTACGCTAACGTTTCCGATTAAAGCCGGGGATGAGTGTCTTGTCGTTTTTGCCGATCGTTGTATTGATTTCTGGTGGCAGAGCGGCGGAATACAGGAACCGGTCGATGACAGAATGCATGATTTATCGGATGCGTTTTGTATTGTAGGCCCCCAGTCGCAGGCGAGGAAGATTAGCGGTATTAATACCAGTGCCACACAGTTGCGTAGTGACGATGGCAGCACCTATTTTGAGCTTAATCCTGATACCAGGAAAATTAAAATTGTCGCTCCGGGTGGTCTTGATGTGGTTGCCCCTCTGGCTGATTTTTCTGAGAAAGTAACCATTCATGGCCTGTTAACCTGGATGGGGGGCATGGTGGGGTCTGTTGTTTCTGGTGTGGCTTCAAAAATCACTGGTGTTGTTGAGTTTTTGGGTAGCGTGAAGGCTAACGGCAAGCCAATCGATGATACGCACACTCATGGCGGTGTTCAGCGCGGTGGAAGCAATACCGATGGGGTAAACTGATGCGATACAGACGTGAAGACGCCGATGGCGATTACACCTTTGGCAGCGGTGATGACACCTGGCTGATTAACTCACCGGAGGCCGTGGCGCAGGCGGTAAAAACGCGATTCGAATTGTGGTATGGGCAATGGTTTCTCGACACCACCGAGGGGACTCCGTGGATCCAGTCCGTACTCGGTAAGCAGAAGCCGGAAACCTACAACCTGGCGATCCGTAAGCGCATCCTCGAAACGCGGGGCGTTAAATCAATCCTCTCTTTCAATACGACGGTGGATACCACGACCCGACGTGTCATGTTTTCCGCTGAAATCGACACTCTTTATGGAATAACGACTGTTACATCGGAGGCGTAATGGCTCTGAACCTTGATTCTCTCGGTTTATCTGCAAAGGTAACCGCGGAGGGGATCAGTGCGCCTGATTATCAGACGATACTCAGCACCCTGATTAGCTATTTTCAGCAGATTTATGGCAGTGATGCCTACCTCGAACCGGACAGCAAAGACGGCCAGATGGTGGCTCTGATGGCGCTGGCGATTCATGATGCCAATAATACGGCGATAACTGTCTACAACTGTTTTTCACCGGCAACCGGCTATGGGGCTGCACTGACCAGTAACGTGAAAATAAATGGTATTTCACGTAAAGGCGCGACGAACTCTACGGTTGATTTGCTTCTTACAGGAACTGCCGGAACAACCATCATTAATGGCAGCGTGAAAGACAGTAATAATGTGATATGGCGTTTGCCTGCTTCAGTGGTGGTCGGCGTGGATGGTACAGTGATGGTGACCGCAACATGTTCCGTCAGTGGTGCAGTGGCGGCGCTGGCTGGAACTATCACTGAAATTAATACGCCAACCCGTGGCTGGGTTTCGGTAACCAATCCTGCTGCAGCTACTGTAGGCACTCCAGCAGAAACTGATGCGGAGTTACGTATCCGCCAGTCGCAAAGTGTTGCGTTGCCATCAATAACCCCATTTGAAGCACTGGATGGTGCCGTTTCTAATGTTACCGGTGTAACCCGCCACAAACTCTATGAAAACGATACTGGTTCGGAGGACGGTAACGGGTTACCGCCACACTCTGTTGCTGTAATTGTGGATGGCGGTGATGTGACGGATATTGCTCAGGCTATCAGAGGGAATAAAGGCCAGGGGACAGCCACTCACGGTACAACATCCGTTACGGTTCCGGATAAATACGGCAATCCCCATGTAATCAAATTCTCGCGTTCCAGTGATGTACCTGTTTATGCCCGGATTAAATTAAAAGTTTTTACGGGTTATACCTCACAGATAGGGCAACAGATCCAGCAGGCTATTTCCGACTATATCAATAGTCTGATGATTGGTGATTCGGTCCTTTTAAGTCGCATTTACTCACCGGCGAATCTTGGCGTGGTGAGTGGCGGGAATGCACGCTATTACGATATTCAGGAACTGACGATTGGGAAATCCCCGGGGGCTTTGTCGTCATCAAACATTGATATCAGATACAACGAATCTGCGTCCTGTACCCCGGAAAATATCGTTATAACGGTGGAGTCATGAGCAAATACACCGAACTAATCACGAACTACCACGCCACCAAACCTAAATTTCTTGCGCATGTTGATCTGATGACCCGGCCACTTATTGATGTTGCGGCTGCCACCAGAGGGCTGATTACTGCATTTGATATTGACTCTGCGGTTGGTGTGCAACTTGACATTCTTGGATTGTGGATCGGACGTAGCCGTGTTGTCAGCCAGCCTATCTCAGGTGTCTATTTCAGCTGGGATACCGACGGGCTTGGATATGATCAGGGTGTATGGCAGGGGCCATACGATCCTGATTCCGGATACATGTACCTCAGCGATGAAACTTATCGTGTCATCCTTAAAGCGAAGATTGCGATTAATAACTGGGATGGACGGAATGATTCGCTTCCGGCAATTCTTGACGCGGCGACAGCAGGATCCGGACTGCGAATGCAGATAGTCGATAACCAGGACATGACGATATCGGTCTGGGTCTTTCCTGATACTGATATTTCAGATGTATCGCGTGAGTTAATTGCTGCAATTAAACAGGGATATCTCACAGTAAAAGCCGCCGGTGTGTGGGCGGGTGGCATTGAAACACCTTCGGTGGAAACCCCATCGGAAGGTTCAAAATTTTTTGGTTTTGATATGGATAACGAATTCATCAGTGGTTTTGATGTAGGGGCATGGGGAGTATTACTCTGATGGCGAAAAATGACTTTAAAGCGTTTGCAACGGATCGAAATGCCAATGTTATGTCGCAGGAGGAATGGGAAGCGTTGCCTGCGCTTTTATCCGGATTTACAGCAGGGAAAGCATCCAGTGCGCAAGTCAATAAGGTTATTCGGCAGGCCAGCTTTATTGCTGCAGCTCTGGCCCAGTTTGTAAGTGACAAAACGCAACGGGATGTGCTTGATAATGGTGATCTGCCCGGTTTTGTTGAATTGCTGGGATCGGGGTTTGCTGTTGAATACCTGAGCCGCAAGAATCCGTTTGGCGATATCAAATCGGATGGCACGGTGAAAACAGCTCTCGAAAACCTTGGTTTGGGAGAAGGTTCGGCATTACCCGTTGGTGTGCCTGTTCCGTGGCCTTCCGCCACTCCGCCAACAGGCTGGCTGAAATGCAACGGTGCGGCATTTTCTGCTGAAGAATACCCGGAACTGGCAAAGGCTTACCCGACAAATAAATTGCCTGATTTACGCGGTGAGTTTATTCGTGGCTGGGATGACGGGAGAGGCATTGACCCCGGAAGGATTCTATTGGCTTCACAGGAGCATGCAATGCAAAACGTCACTGGTTCAATAGGGAAAATTCAGCTTTTTAAAGATTTAGTTACCAGTGGTCCATTTCGTCATAACGGTAATAACTATCTGACTACTGGATTAACAGCGGTTACAGGCGTAGGTAGTGGAGGGCATGGTGTCACAACATTTGATTTCGATATGTCAAGGGTGGCAAATACCGCCAATGAAACTCGCCCGGTGAACGTTGCATTTAACTACATTGTGAGGGCTGCATAATGGATAACGCTGTATTAAATAGCGAGTTTATTGCTACGAAGGCAGGGGATATTACTGTTTATAACTATGATGGTGAAACTCGGGAATATATTTCCACTTCAAGTGAATATCTTGCCGTTGGTGTTGGTATCCCGGCATATTCCTGCCTGGATGCACCTGGTATACATAGGGAGGGTTATGTTATCCGCCGTTCTGCAGATTTTAATTCATGGGAATATGTGCCAGACCATCGCGGTGAAATCCTCTATAGCACCGAAACAGGAGAATCAAAAGAAATCACATCTCCGGGTGATTACCCTGAAAATACAACCACTATCGCCCCTTTATCTCCATACGATAAATGGGATGGTGAGAAATGGGTGACAGATACCGAGGCACAGCATAGCGCCGCAGTAGACGCGGCAGAAGCACAGCGTCAGTCACTGATTGATGCTGCAATGGTTTCCATTAGTCTGATTCAGTTGAAATTGCAGGCCGGGCGGAAGCTGACGCAGGCAGAAACCACCCGGCTTAACGCTGCGCTGGATTATATTGACGCGTTGACGGCAACAGATACCAGCACCGCGCCGGATGTCATCTGGCCTGAACTGCCGGAGGCGTAGGCCATTCAATATCTGGCGCACCGGAAGTATCAACCAGTTCCAGTGCGTCCAGATAATCCAGCCACAAATTATATTGCGCCAGTTCGTCACCTTTCAGACGACCAATAGCGGCTTTACCGGGCCATTGTTTACTGTTCATGTATTCGTTGGCCTGGTTAATTAGTAGCTGTCTTTCTGATTCAGTAATTTCAATAAGCTCTTCATGCGTGGGTGGAGGAATATCAGCCCACGCAGGCAGCGCATCATCTCCGGCAATACGGACTTTTCCTTGTGGCGGTTCAGCCATAAACTCACTGATAATATTTTGATTCACTTCTTTCACATCTGATAAATCCCATCCCTCTGATTTATATTTATCAATCATATCCACAGGGAAAAAAGCATTATGTCTGGCACTATAAACATATTTGTTCATATAAATCACCCTGAATAAAATTACTCGCCAACAGCCCACCAACAGTAATTCATGGTAACAGTTGGACTTGTCGAGGTTGTTCTAAAGGCAGAATAAAACCCTGTTAACCCTGGCTCTTCAGTTGTCATCATAAAACCACGACCACTCCCGGCAGTTGAACCACCATCACCAGAATGTGAAAGCAAGGCAATATCAGCTTTTTTAGGGAAAGGTATATTAAATTCTACCCGTAGTGTCTGACTCGCAAGCGTAGGAGACACACGCCCACGACCATATTGCAGGATTTTCCCGTTGGGTAATTTCATCCATCCATCACCACTGGCAAAAGAGGCCATGTCCGGTATCTGATTTTCCCCTGTTCCCACATTTCGTTTCGCCGCTTCTCCCAAACCAACGTTTATGAAAATGCAGAAATAACGAGCAAATGGCATCATTCCTGCTTTTGTCAGGGAGATCCACCATGCTTATTGGCTATGTACGCGTATCAACAAATGACCAGAACACCGATCTACAACGTAATGCGTTGAACTGTGTAGGATGTGAACTGATTTTTGAAGACAAGATAAGCGGTACAAAGTCCGACAGACCAGGACTGAAAAAGCTGCTCAGGACATTATCGGCAGGTGACACGCTGGTGGTCTGGAAACTGGACCGACTGGGACGCAGTATGCGGCATCTTGTCGTGCTGGTGGAGGAGTTGCGCGAACGAGGCATCAACTTTCGTAGTCTGACGGATTCAATTGATACCAGTACCCCAATGGGGCGCTTTTTCTTTCATGTGATGGGTGCCCTGGCTGAAATGGAGCGTGAACTGATTGTTGAACGAACAAAAGCTGGACTGGAAGCAGCTCGCGCACAGGGACGAATTGGTGGACGTCGCCCCAAACTTACACCAGAACAATGGGAGCAGGCCGGACGATTAATTGCATCAGGCGTTCCTCGCCAGAAGGTGGCGATCATCTATGATGTTGGTATATCGACACTGTATAAGAAGTTTCCGGTCGGAGATAAATGAAACCGTAGCACGTCGTATGCAAGAAGATCGTGCTGCGGTTTATGCTTATCACTTAAAGACTCAAAAATTAGGTGAGTAACGGACCGGGGACATAGCTCCTTTTTTTCTTAATTCATCTGGTATTTTTTTTCCAAGATAAAGATTTGCTATTTCAGGTGGGGCTTCTCGACCTTCAAAACCATAGCGAGAACTTTGTGTTGCCTCAAAGTCCGGATCCTCGTCCCAGTATTTCATCGTAGGGAAATTTTCACGTGTTGATTTGAGCCATTTATCAGCAATGAAAACCCCTCGAACGATCCCCCTTACAGTAGCAAGAATGACTTCTGCTTGGCTGGCGCGAGAGACATTAATGCGCCAGCTAAATCGAACCGCATCATAAAGCTCTGAATCCTTTGCACTTCTGTTAACGGAAATCATTAATGCTTTATGATGAAATGTTATGGTTTCGGGTTGATATGTTGCTATCAACTCTTTGACATGCGCGGCGCCGAATTCATTGCTGCCAGCACCATTCATGATATTCGTTAACCCAGGGTAGGCATCAATAAGTGCTGCTTCAACTTCGTACGCCGTCTTTTCATCAGTCATTCCATGTCGATGGATGACATGGATAACATCAAGTCCCGCTAATCTTATTTCTCTGATTTGCTTTAGCTTGTTGCTCAGTAACTCGTCATCATCAGCCGCTGCCACTTCACCGCGCATATGGGCAAATACGCGGTTACCTTTGCCTTTCCCTACATAGAAGGTGCTTCCGTCCCTAGGATCAATCAATCGGTATACATACCAGCCAAGGTGTTCAATTACTCCAGAAGGAAACTCAGTAATATCCATTTTGCAATATCTGTGAATTATTTGTGAGACGTATATTAATGAACATTGCAAGGGCTCACAACTAGTAGTGTTGAGAAAGCCATCGGGAAAATGAGGCTAACCCTTTGAATTTACATAGCGCAAAAAGATACCTTTCCTCATAATGTGAGCTAATTTTATGTTTCGTTTGATGATCGAGTCGGTCTCGAAACCCGTAGCCACGTCGTATGCAAGAACGTGCTACGACTGGCTGGTGAACTTTCGATAGTGCGAGTATTGAATGATTTCCAACTGTTATCGATTTTGCGTATTTTTTGCATGAGAGGATTTTTACCTCCTCCCACCGATCCTCCATGGCTTTACGCCAGTGTCTCTGGTCTGCTATGTGCCAAGAGCGGACTTTGCAAAATGGGGGTTATTTCAATCAAAACGTAACGTCACAACCAGCCGACGCTCTCTCGCCATTTATAATTAGTAACTTTATCATTTTCGCTTATTTTTTTAGATATAGAGCGCGGCTCTCTTCCTAGATACTCAGATATTTCTGTCGGGGACAAATCAAAATCGACAAGCATGACTCTAAGTTTTTCCATTTCCTTTAAAGTCCAAGGCTTGCCATAATTTTCATAAAGAGATACCTTATGCTCCCTAATAGTTCGCTTTCTCTGAGTTTCACTTTCCCTCTGAAAAATCTCGCTTTTAAATTGTGAACGGAACTCTTTACAGAAGTTGTTATCAGTTTTTTTGTTATAGATTGCTAAAAATAAGCTGGGATGCCGGGTCTAAATCAGGTGTGTTAATAATGAAAACTTTGACCTTTTCCATATAGGGATATTCAATTTTACCCAATATGCTTAATTGCTTTATATTAAAAAAACCTCTCAAATCAAAAGATTTAATGAGCTTTGATTGGATTACACTTTCAATCCTGCTTGCATTTGAATAACAGTACTTTGCCATTGGAAGGGCCCATACTACCAGTTGAGGAATATATTTTTCTAATGCAATGCTCTGCCAATCAGTATCAAAGGTTTGGCTTTTTGCTAGCATGTTTTTCGGCAAATCAGAATACATTGTGGTAGATGCCCATATCTTATAATCATTCGCCAAGGCTTGATAGTATTTTGTGTGGTTATGAATTTTATAAGCTGACATGAAGCGATAAACGTCTTCGTCGTGACCAGCGTCGTAAATTGTTCGATTTCCTCTAAGATAACCGTCGTAATGTTCGGTTATCCTTCTACCTACATTACAACTTACCCCAACGTAAACCACACGACTGAAAAGTCCTTTATGGACAATAAGATAAACTCCGCTACAGCCAGATTTCCTGGCCTCTGATAGAGAACCTAAAAATCTCCATTCCATAATTAAATCCATTATTATTGCTACTTTTTTTGTTTATCATTATTTTCGTGAAACTTCAACAATTTTATCCAAAAGCTAAGGGCAAAGACTTATATAATTATACTTGTCATCGTTAGCGATTATATAGAGTAGTGGCGCTGACCTGCTCCCTGGTGATTCACACAGAATGCTGTTAGTAATGTCCGTTCCTCGCTCATAACAGACATAAACTTCAGTTATGGCATAAAGGTATGCATGCTGGGTGGGGAAAGTATGAAGGAAAAGAAGACTGCTGCGCCGTTTGTCGTCACGTTTATCTTCATTGGCTATGCAAGTCGTAATACAAGGTGGGACAAAACTGAGACACATAAGGCCTCGCAATGGCTTGCAAGGCTTTACATGTTTTGATGTGGTGGGACGTGTGAGCGCAGTGTTGATGGGATAATACTTTGAATTAGAAGCGGATTCTTATAATTCGTAATGCGAAGGTCGTAGGTTCGACTCCTATTATCGGCACCATTAAAATCAAATTGTTACGTAAGTTCTTATCATTCTCCCACCAAAAAATTATCTTAATGTAACAGCTGGTGTAAGTAAATTCTATCAACGAAGATCAATCTTATCTACTGACCAAAAAGGCCTGATAGGGCTTCGCTCACTATACATCCTTGGCTGCAGGTTTAGTTGTACACCACTCCTAAATTTAATGTGTTGGCAATGTGTTCAATAAAGCTCGAACAAATTAGCTCATTATGATCGGTTAATACTTCAACTTCTGGTTGCATGATTGTTTGTCCGTAAAAAGATAACGCGCCTGCCGGGTAGTAGCAGGCGCATTACGCAATAGGTAAACAAGGGAGGAAGTTCAGAAATGTAAATCGGGAAGGTTGTACGCAATGTTCATCGTACTACGTTGTTACGGCTTTGCCGCAACAAGCCAGTTGCCTGCCGCGCTCGCAGAATGTCTGCAGCCCGGAGATAAGGAGATTGTTCCTGCCAGCTAAATCCCTTCCTGTCGATACGAACCAGCTCGTATTTTTCTACCAGAAAATTCACGGCATCGGCTAGGGTGATACCGGCATCGATGTGTTCCTTAATCACAGCCTCATTGCAGAATGGCGTGTCGTTTATTGTCAGACCATAGTGCTGTTCCAGCAGACGTGTCAGTAACATTTGCCAGACAGCCACGGGTGACAGGCAGGGCTTCACCGCCCGCTGAGTTGTTGCAGGTAAAGTTTTCATGTTTGCTCTCGTGTAGGTAATTAACGCTGAGTGGGGTAAATGGCGATGTATACGTAGCCGCAACTGCCAAGGGTGTCGGCTTCGCAGGTTAAATCGTTGTGGTACAGGGTAACGCAGTGGGCATGGTGGGGGCTGAGTTCACCGGTGGTCAGCATCGATTCCATCTGGCGGATAAAGTGCGGGAATGTTTCATCCAGCTTCCGGCATTCGATGTCACTGAACTTGCCGGTGATGCTGGCCCGGTCAGCCAGATAATGCAGTCGGTTGCCTTCCTGCACCAGACGGGCTCCCAGGCGCAGTGTAATCTCCCGCTGCAGGCCCCTGGTAGGGTTGCTCATTACAGTTCTCCACTATTGTCAGTTCAGGGTGATGCTCATCAGGCAGGTATAGGGCCCATTGCGGTCCTGGCGGCGTTCGGCGTATACCGCGAGGACTCCGGCGATATCCGGAACGTCCCTGCCGGTGTAATGACAGACGCTACCGTGCCACTGGTATTTGCCGGTGCAGTAGCGAAAGATTCGGGACTCAGGATGCTGGCGGTATATCGTCATTGCCCTGCGTTTACTGATAATTTTCATGTAATACCTCAAAGCAGACCGTGTTCTGCGAACGAATAGATTTGCCTGCCACCGACAATCAGATGGTCAGGGACACGGATATCCACCAGCTGAAGCACCTGAACCAGTCGCTGCGTGAGGGTTTTGTCGGCCTGGCTAGGTGTCGTCTCGCCGGAAGGATGGTTATGCGCGAGTATCACCGCCGCCGCGTTGAAGTGCAGAGCACGTTTGACCACCTCCCGGGGATGCACCTCGGTGCGGTTAATCGTGCCGGTGAAGAGCGTTTCATGGGCAATCAACTGATTCTGGTTGTCCAGATACAACACCCGGAACTCTTCCCGCTCAAGCGCGGCCATATGCAGTCGCAGCCATTCACGTACGGCGTGGGTAGAGGTGAAGGCTACGCCGGGCTCATGCAGGTGGCGGTCCAGAGCCCTGAGCGCCCGCTGAATGAGACGCCGGTCCTGTGGCGTCATCTCGCCGGGTAAAAAGGAAAGCTGTTTCATCTGTTGCTCCTTCGGTCAGTCGATAATACGCAGAATGGCGTGAGCCTCTGGATGTTGCATGGCATACTCCCGCAGGCGGTAATAGTGTGCGGTCATCGCGTCACATTCTGTACGGCAGGCATGGTGGCTATACGCAATCAGGCAGACAGCAATACCTGCTGCTTCTGCACTCATTTGGGCATCGTTACCGTTCAGGCAGTTAAACAGACGCCATGTCTCATCGTTGTCAGGCTCGGGGGACATAAATGCGCCGCCATTGCTGAGGGTGTAGAACGACCAGATACCACCGCTGTAGCCCTCACAGAAGCGGTCCATCCAGGCGAAGATATGCGGCTCCAGGAGTAGCCACTGCGGGATAGCGCCAAAGTACTGTGGCCAGAAATCGATACGCTGTTCATCGGGGACCGGCGTGACGGTCAGTTCAAATTCGGGTTGGTTAGCGGGTGCGAGGTCGTGCTGCGTCTGTGTTATCATGGGTATGTCTCCGTCAATAAAAACGCCAGCGGCGATGGCTGGCGTATGGGGATATAAAGTGTGTTCGGGGAGGTGAATGCGGGTAAATGCTTCGCGATCAGCGGGTAGCCGTGTCTGTACGGATGCCTGAGGTGCGGATATAGCGGTTAAGACCTTCACCGGCATCCGGCTCAAAGTTCCATGCCCGCCAGACCATCCGGCCTTCAGTATCACGAACCACCAGACGGAAGTGACTGCCCTGGTCGTCTTCGAGTGTGATATTGCTGTACGTGGTAGTGACCGCTTGCGCTTGTCTCCGGGTGAAAGGCCCCGGTGGCAGCAACACGGATTGGGTCATTTTCGGGCTCCTGATAAAAGAAAACCCCGGCAGCCTGCTAGCTGTCGGGGTGGATTTGCTGGGGAAGATGCTACTATCAGTCGTTGCTGCAGTCTCCGGGAGTGGACAGAACTTTCTCAGCGTTCTTCCGGTCCGCAGTGAAGGTCCCTGCTTTGTGGTCATTGACGTAGACGTCGAACTGCCCGGCCTCAGAGATATTGCTGATGAAGTCAAACCAGGCGTTATCGCCGTTACGCCAGCCCAGGCTGGACGGAATAATGTACTGCTGGTGATCCATCACTACGGTGATAGTAGTGTCGTCATCGTGCGAACTGACCATCTTGTCATCGGCAAGGGTAAGAAAGACTGAATGCTGATAGAAACCATTCTGGTCCGGGTTCCCTGTGCAGTTGATGGTAAACGTCTTTCCGCTGGCTTCGGTCACGCTGTATTCCGTATTGCCCTGACCGTAACCCTGCTGCCAGAACCCCGGGATAGCAGAGGCATTAAAGCTCGCGAGCAGTACACCCGCCAGCATAAACCGACTTAGTGAAAGTATTGTCATTCTTGTCTCCTTTGTCGTTGTTTTATTCCTGATTGTCAGGGTTTGAGGGTATCAGCAGTCGCCCCATCAGTTTGCCGTCATGGGCGTACTCAAAGTATTTTTCTTTGGTATACGGGTCCGTCACCTCCTGGTATTCCAGTTTGATGTTATCGGCAATACACAGCGCATTCATCAGTGGCTGGACGGTTTTTTCCTGCATATCCACGAGGTAGTAGTAACTGCCATCCTCGCAGCCATCGGGCGACTGGCGGGTACGTAAAACCTGCAAGGTGGGACCGGATAAGTAGTCAACCTGTGACCATTCTTCGCTGACATCATCCTGGTGGCTGACCACATCACTGAAACGCGGTGGGGTGAGGTCCTTAAATTTACTGATGGCCTTCAGGTCATCACTTCTGTCATCGCATGCGATGAGAAACAGAGTGGTGGCAACCAGCGCCAGCAGAGGCAGTGTTTTACGTTTCATTATTTTTTTCCTGAAATCAGACGAACCACTTTGGCAAAGACATAAATGCCCACGAAAATACCCACCGGCACGCCGACGAACGGTGTCAGCGCGACACTGGCAGCACCGGCTGCGCCACCTCCCGTCAGCAGTGCGGCAACAGTGGCAAGGGTCAGGGCCGCGAGACTGTCGGACACCCCGGTTTTGTTCAGAATGATGACGATGACAACAATGGCGATAATGGCAATAACGGGCATAGGGCTCCTCCCTGTTGCCGGGTTGATAACAACGCTTACGCTATTCTGGTGGGCTGTCGGCCGGAACAAACGTAAGCAGTGACTGCTGGATAAAGCGAAAATGGGGTA
>ERZ791825.324-NODE-324-length-42465-cov-5.016600_pt1 | contig 42465 bp, 33 predicted proteins | sample MGYA00510298_ERZ791825 | MGnify/ENA primary metagenome ERZ791825 (study PRJEB30046, sample SAMN00792010) | human gut metagenome | study: EMG produced TPA metagenomics assembly of the A metagenome-wide association study of gut microbiota in type 2... | reverse complement strand
GCGGCAATTCACCTTGTGTATCTCGGAATTTATACAAGGGAAGAAAAAATGTGCCTGTAAGGCGCGATTTTTCTTCGAAATTCGATCGAAAGCGTGGTTTCGATCGAGAGGCTGCTCGGAAAACGTTAGTTTTTCGACAGCCTCAAAATGCACCGCAGTTTTGCGGTGCATTTTTTGCAGACACCGAAAAAACACTGGTTTTCGCGTTCTCAGTACCGTATAATAGGGGAGTACCGCGGGAACATTTTCATATTCCACCCGTTCAGGATATAAGGCAACACCGCATAATTAAAGCTGCGGCGCTTTGCGGAAATTTTACGCTCTGATGTCGTTGCGGATTTTTGCAATACACAAAGTATTGCTGCAAACCCGCGCCTAATCAGAACGCAAAATTTACTCGCAAATCGCTCTTGTTCAATGATGCGGTATTGCCTAAAAAGGAGAATTTCACATGAAAAAACGTACATTTTTGCTTTTTGGCCTGTTGGCGATGCTGGTTCTGACCGCCTGCGGCGGCAAATCAGGCGCGCAGACCTCGACGGATGATGCCACCGACACGAGCGATAACTCGCAGCAGACGACTGCTGAGGAGACCGCACAGCCCATCGGTCAGCACCATGCACAAATCACCATCAAGGACCACGGCACGATCGACATCGAGCTGGACGGCGATGCAGCGCCTATCTCGGTTCAGAACTTTATGGACCTGGCAAACGACGGTTTTTACGACGGACTGACCTTTCACCGCATTATTACCGGCTTTATGATGCAGGGCGGCGACCCGCTGGGCAACGGCACCGGCGGCTCGGAGAACACTATCAAGGGCGAGTTTTCGGAGAACGGCGTGGAGAACAAGCTGTCGCACACGCGCGGTGCGGTTTCGATGGCACGCTCAAGCAATCCGGACAGCGCATCCTCGCAGTTCTTCATCGTTCAGCAGGACAGCACCTATCTCGACGGCCAGTACGCCTGCTTCGGCTATGTGACCAAGGGCATGGATGTTGTGGATGAAATCTGCGATAATACGCCGGTCGAGGACGATAACGGCACGGTTAAGACGGAAAATCAGCCGGTTATTGAGAGCATTAAGATTATCGACTGACTGTGCAAAGCGTAAAGAGTTGAGGGTGAAGATTGGAGAGTAAGTTTCGGTTTTCCTCTTAACATAATAAAGCACCCCCTCTGTCAGACAGTATGATATACGGTCTGACAGAGGGGGTGCAGTTCAATCCCGGACTGTACACAGGATTCGGGATGTTTTTTTACTTCGCTGTTAATATTTCAGATGCTGTTCCGAAGAATTTCATCTTTTCGGTAAACTGGAATTTACCGAGATAACACCACTTTTTCAGTCGGCCAGGATTTCCTGAGAGCTGCATAGGAAACCAGGAAGTTGGCAAGCCAGCCTGCCGGCACGGCAAGCCAGACAAATGCAATACCAAAACGCGGTGCACAGATCAACGCCACGGACAAGCGAATCGCAAGGTTTACCATATTGGCAATGAGGAACGGCCGCATGATTCCGAGTCCGCGAAGAACGCCATCGGTCGCCATTTTGATGCCCATAAAGACAAAGAAGAAACCAAGCCATCTCATATAATCCCCGGACACCTGATAAGCCAAGGCGGTTCCGTCTTTTCCAAGGAACAGCGAGGAAATCTGCGTGTGCAGCGTTTCAATGACAAGGAAGGCAAGAATGGCAAAACATACATCCAGCACCAATGCTGCGCGGTAGCCTTTTTTGATGCGCTGGGTTTTGTTTGCGCCAAGGTTCTGGGAAACATACGGCGAAACTGCATTGCCGATGGACACAAAAATCAGAGAAAAGACGTTCTCCACCCGCATCGTCGCCGCATATCCCGCGAGTGCCTGTGTGCCGAAGGGATTTACCACCGCCTGTACGATCATCATACCGATGGATACGGTAGACTGCTGAAGAACCGATGGAACAGCAATCTGAAGCATCGAACGCAGCTCCTGCCCGTCAAACCAGACAAAGCTGCTCTTATACCGCCGCATCCGATAAAAGAAAATCAAAAGTGAAAACACAGCCGAAATGCCCTGCGCAATCAGCGTTGCAAGCGCCGCACCGAACACGCCAAGTCCCAGACCGGCTACCATCCAAAGATCCAGCACAATATTCAGGATTGATGAAAAGATCAGCAGTACCAACGGAATTTTTGATTCACCAATGGAAGTGAACATGGTAGAAAGAATATTGTACATGAACAAAAACGGAAAACCTACGAAATAGACCCGCAAGTACAGTACCGCCTCCTCCAGAATATCGGCAGGGGTCTGTAATCCGCTCATCATCGCATGGGAAAAGCAAAAGCCAAAGACGCCAAGGATGATACTCAGAAGTAAAAAGCTGATCAGGGAGGTAGATACAATGGTTTTCATTTTTCCATACTCTCTGGCGCCGAAATAACGGCTTACGAGCACGCCGGCACCGACACCGGCACCCAGTGCCACACAAATGAAAACATTGGTCAGGGCAGCGCAGGCGCCGACCGCCGCAAGAGCGGAGGAGCCGACAAACTGACCGACGATAATGGAGTCAGCCATATTGTATACCTGCTGAAAAAAGCTGCCGAGAATCATCGGCATTGCAAAAACCGTCAGCGCTTTCAGCGGCGCATCGGTAATCAAATACTCATCTTTTGACATGATCATATTCCTCCACAATTTCCGGCTTTTTATCAGAAAGTACGAGCATAGCAAGTGCGATCGGTATAATGATTAGATCTGCAATCGAAAGTACCGCAGGAATTTCTCTAAACAAGAAAAAGCCCAATACCATTGCTGCAGCCGGTTCACAGGAACACAGAATGGATGCCTTTCCCGCCTCCATATAATCCGGTGTTGCCTTAAGGAATCCGCTTTGTCCGTTTTGATCTTGCGGATAGAACCGCCGTGTACCGGTCGGTTCGCACGGTGGTGTGCGAGGTCGGCTTTCTATGCAGGAGAGCCTCCTGCCCGATTGGCTATATCAAACCGGACAGCACGGCTGTCATCCAATCCGATAATACCTTTTCATAAAATCCAGAAAGTGAATAGCCTGCTCGGACATACGCCGTATGGACGGATACACAATGTACAGCCGGCGCAGGAACGCTGACCGTCCGAGGGGGAACAGCAGCAGGCGTCCCTGCTGTGCATCGGTCTGCACAGTTGCGCGCGACAGAATGGAAATGCCCATGCCCAGTGCGATGCACCGCTTGAGCGCTGCCGCGTCATCCATGACGGCGATGACATTCAGTTCATCAAGCGACAGACCGTGATTTTGAAGGAAATACAGTGTTTCCTGCTTGGTGCCCGAGTTGTCCTCGCGCAGCAGGAACGGTTCGCGCAGGAGCGCTGTCAGCGGGTCCGGCTGGCTTTGATAGGCACGGAAATGCGGTGTGTTCGGTGCGGCGATTACCAGCTCGTCCGAGGTGACCGGCAGAAATTCGCAGTTGGCCTCTGCGGTCTTTGTGCCGACCAGACCGATATCGCAGGTGCTGTCTGCGACCTTGTTTATCACATCCAGACTGTCCGAGCAGTTGGTGCGGAACCGGATCTCCGGGGCCTTCTCGTGGTACGCTGCCAGCAGCTCGGGCAGCAGATACAGCGACGGCACGGACGATACGCCGATATGCAGCATGGTTTCCTGCTCGTTGGACAGTTCCAGAATGGCTTTGTGCCGCAAATCGAGGATTTCTGCGGCGTAATTATACAGCGTCTGACCGGCCGGTGTCACCGAGAGCGTTTTTGTCGTACGCTTGAGCAGCTGCGTGTGCAGCTCCTTTTCCAGATTGCAGATGTGCGCGCTGACGGTCGGCTGCGACAGGTACAGCTTCTGGGCAGCAAGTGAAAAACTGCGGTACTTCACGGTATAGACATAGGCTTCCAGCTGACGAATATCCATGGGCGGCATTCCTTTCTTTTTCTCCATTATAGCTGTATTTATAGATTATATCAATAGATTCAATCAGATTATCAATAGAATCGATTTCACATTGAAAACACCGCATGATATACTGAATACAGCATAAAATTCCCTCATTTCACAAAAAGGAGAAAATCATGAAACTGTTTGACAAGACATGGAAGCTGGCAGTGTCCGGTGCGGTGATCGGACTGCTGGTCATGCTTCTGGCAATTTACGGCAACCCTGCCAACATGGCGATCTGCGTTGCCTGCTTTATCCGCGATACAGCGGGTGCGCTCAAGCTGCATACAGCGGCTCCGGTGCAGTATTTCCGTCCGGAGGTCGTCGGCTTTGTCTGCGGCTCGTTCCTGCTGGCGCTGCTGACGAAAGAATACAAATCCACCGCCGGTTCTTCGCCGATGGTGCGTTTTATTCTGGGCGCTGCGATGATGATCGGCGCCCTCGTGTTCCTCGGCTGTCCGCTCCGCATGGTACTTCGCATGGCCGCCGGTGACTTGAATGCGTGGGTCGCGCTTATCGGCTTTGCAGGCGGCGTGGCGACCGGCTCGTTCTTCCTCAAGAAGGGGTTCTCGCTCGGCCGTGCGTATGAGGCCAAGCCGGTCGGCGGCGCCGTTCTGCCGGTTCTGCTGGCGGCGCTGCTCGTAATCGGCGTAGCGACCGGCGCTTACGCGGTCAGCACCGAGGGCCCGGGCAGTAAGCACGCGCCGATCATCCTTTCTCTGGTCGTGGCGCTCGTTATCGGCGCACTCGCGCAGAAGAGCCGTATGTGCTTTGCGGGCAGCATCCGCGACATCATTCTGATGAAGAATTTCGACCTGATCAGCATTATCGCGGCTCTGTTTGCCGTGATGGCGGTCTATAATGTCGCGAACGGCAGCTTCCACCTCGGTTTTTCCGGTCAGCCGATCGCGCATTCCCAGCACCTGTGGAACATTCTTGGCATGTATGTTGTCGGCTTTGCGGCTGTGCTGGCTGGCGGCTGCCCGCTGCGTCAGCTCATTCTGGCCGGCCAGGGCTCGTCTGACAGCGCGGTTACCTTCCTCGGCATGCTGATCGGCGCGGCATTCGCGCATAACTTTGGTCTGGTCGGCGCGGCTGCCAAGGCGGCAACTGAAACCGAGCCTGCAGTTGCCGGCGGCCCGGCGGCAGCCGGCAAAATCGCCGTGATCGTCTGCATTGTCGTGCTGTTTGTCATTGCGGGCACCAATCTGCGCCGCAAAAAGACGGCAAAGTAAGTCAGAAAAGGAGAATGTGCAATGGCTGAATATGTTGAAGTAGATGTTCGCGGTCTGTCCTGTCCGGAGCCGGTTCTGCTGGCGATGGACGCGATGCAGGATCACCCGGGGAAGCTGATCCGTGTGCTCGGTGACGAGGCGCACACCCGCAAGAATATCGAGAAAATGCTCGAGTATGAGAACAAGTCCGGTCAGACGGCGGTGCGCTCGGACGGCTGCTTCGAGATCGTTTTTCAGGCGTGATGCGAGAGAAAAAGCCTTATCAGGTGCTCACTTTCCACACCACCGATGCGGCCATGGAGATGGAGGCGTTCTGCAAACAGAACGGCATCGCCGGACGGCTGGTGCCGATCCCGCGCAGTCTGTCCGCTGGATGCGGCATCGCGTGGCGCATGGAAGCTGAAGTTTACGCGCGGTATCAGACGGTTATCGCGGACTGCGGGATTGAGGTCGAGCAGAGCGAGGCGTTTGTGTTCTAAGTAACCATAAAGTGGCATGACTTCGATGCAAGTCATGCCGCTTTTCTGTTTATTTGTTTTCGGTTTTCACGATTTTCTTTATAAAATGACATTGAGGAAATCCTGTGCAGCCCCAGAATTTTTCGCCGATATGTGTGCCGCGTCTGGCCTCCCGCATGACAAGCGGCTTGCCGCACTTCGGACAGCGGTTTTTCTCAGGCAATTCCGGCTTAGCCGGCTCGATAAGTGCAGGCTGCTCGGCGGCAGGCTGGTCCTCCAGCTCCTCCTGCTTGAATTTTTCGATATAGGTGATTGGCTTTTCAATGTGCATCTGCAGATATCGCTCACCCATTTCCTTCAAATCTTTCAAGGAAGAAGCCGATTCCTTGGACGCCTTATTCATTCGTTGTATCGTTTCAATCAACTGGTCTGCCCGAATGACCTGTTCCTTGACCTCTTTCTTCGCATATCGGTCGTTGACAACAGTTTTCGGGTTGGCAAGCACGACTAAGCCCCTAAAAAAGTCCTTAAACAAGTAATTCTTCCATGCAGCAAGGATTTTGCCGTCATTTTCGCTCCTTCGCTCCTTGAGCACCTGCAAATGCCGCTGATTCTGCGTAATCGGCGAATAAATTCCCTCTTTATAGTACCGACCGCCGCAGCGAATTGTGCGGATAAAATCGCCCTTGCTGTTGATCTCGATATTGCCGAACAGATTTTTGCACTCCAACACAAAGTTAATCTTTGGAGTCAGTACCAGAAAGTCAATCTGTGCCGAGGCACCGGACACGCTTTCAATATACAAATCGTGCAGCACAACCATATCCATACCGCTGTTTTTCAGCTCAAACAGAATATTATCCTCACCGATAATGCCGGCTTTCACCACGGCAATCTCTTTTGCGATTTTTTTCGCGTTTTCTCCGGCTGCCTTTTCCGCCAGCTCCTCCAGCTGGCGCAGATACTCCTTTGCGTTGCTGGATTCTTTCGCAATCACAACCTCCGGTTTTGAAAACAGTCCCATGTTTATCCCTCGTGTTTCTCTTTTTCCTGCGATTTTCGCTTGTATAATTTTAGTATACCATATAGGAGAAACAAGGAAAAGTTCCGTCCTCAAATTTATCCACAGGTTTGTGCATATCTTCGTGGATATTTCCGCAGGCACGCAAAAGCCGCAGACTTTCGTCTGCGGCTTCGGAGGCTGTCGAAAAACTAACGTTTTCCGAGCAGCCTCTCGCTCGAAACCACGCTTTCGAGCGAATACTGAAGAAAAACCGCGCCCTGCGGGCACATTTTTTCTTCCCTTGTATAAATTCCGAGATACATGCTCCCGGAATTTATGAATTTGCTTCGCAAATTCTATTTTATGCGTGCTACCGCACGAAACGCAAAACGCCAATCTGACTTTTTTGACAGACAGAAGCCGCAGACTTTCGTCTGCGGCTTCGTTTACGTGCTAATCTCCGTTGCCTTTCTCAGCACAATCTGCGCTGTGTATGTTTATGATGCGGATTGCAGCGGCAGTTACCCGTGGGTGTTATTTTCCGTCGTTTGCAATCGCGGTATCAATATTCTCCTGCAGCTGCTTCATGCTGTTTTCGTTCGTGATGCCGCCGAGTACTGGTTTACCGACGATTTTTCCGTTCCGGTCGATAACATAGGTGGTCGGGAATGCCGTGGTGTTCAGTGCAAACTGACCGGCCTCGCTGCCGGATGCAAAGGTGATGTTGCGGTAGGATGCTCCCTTGGTCTGCAGAATCTGTTTTGCGGTGGCAATGGCATCCGCATTGTCATCGAGTGTTTCTGTATTGATGCCAATAACCTCGCCGCCCTGAGCCTTGACGGTCTGATTCAGCTTGTCCAGATCACCAAGTTCGGCCACGCACGGCTTGCAGCCGCTGAACCAGAGATTCACGACCGTAAACGCGTTGTCAGCGAACAAGCTGCTGTCCACGGCGTTGCCGTCCAGGTCTTTGCCCTCGAAAGCGGGGAACGTGCTGTCGTCGGATGCGGTGGTGCCTTCCTCGGGCGGAAGTTCCTGCAGCTGGTCCTCCAGCTTGCGGACCTTGGCGGCATCGTCGGTCAGTGTCTTGTAGTCCTCGGCCGAGAGCTGGTCCTTGACGTTATTAATCGCAAGATCGAGTACATCGGCGTAGTTGGTGCTCTGGGTGCTCTGCGACAGATTGTCCTTGTCGAGCGAATTCAGAGCCGTTGTCCACAGCTCCTGGTGCTGGTCGAGGATGGCGTTTTCCTCCGCTATCAGCTCGGAGACGGTTTTTGCCGGTTTGCCGCAGGCGGATGCGCCGAGCAGCAGGCTTACGGACAGGGCAAATGCAATCAGTCGATTTCGTTTCATTAGATGGTCTCTCCTTTGTTATGCGTTTGGGTTTTATCGCCCAGACCGTAGCGGTAGCAGATAGCATCGGTCGGGCAGGCTTTCATGCACATGCCGCAGCGGATGCACTCGGCATGATTGGGGTTTTTCGTGATATCCACATCCATTTTGCAGGCTTTGGCACACGCGCCGCAGGATACGCACTTATGCGTATCCACCTGCATTTGAAACAGTGAAACGCGGTTCAGCAGGGCATAAAAGGCGCCGAGCGGGCACAGCCATTTGCAGAATGGACGGTAAAACAGAATGCTGCACACGATAACGGTCAGCAGAACGGCTGCTTTCCATGTAAACAGCGCGCCGAGCGCGGAACGAATACCGGAATTGACCGCCGCCAGCGGCAATGCGCCCTCGAGCACCCCCTGCGGACACAGGTACTTGCAGAAGAACGGATCGCCCATGCCGAGTTCGTTTGTGACAAGTGCGGGCAGCAGCACCACCATGATCAGCAGCACCGCATATTTTACATAGCGGAGCGGCTTCAGCCTTTTGGTGGACAGCTTAGGCGAGGGGATTTTGTGCAGCAGCTCCTGAAACCAACCGAATGGGCACAGAAAACCGCAGATGAACCGTCCGAGCAGGACACCGAATAAAATCAGGATTCCGGTGATATAATAGGAAAATTTAAACTTTGATGAGCCGATCACCGCTTGAAACGCGCCAATCGGACACGCGCCGGCCGCACCGGGGCAGGAATAGCAGTTGAGTCCGGGCACGCAGACGGTCTTGCCGCTTCCCTGATATAGTTTGCCCTGTACAAAATTCGGCAGGTGGATATTGGTCAGCAGGGTGGCTGCCGCCTGTATCCAACCGCGAAAACGGGCTAAAAAGGGGATTTTTTTCTTATCCAATGCCAACACACTCCATACACAGGCGGATCGCCTTTGATAATACGGTTTCGGCTTCGCCGAGGCGGATGCCCAGAAGGATCATCGCAACAGCACTCAGCAGCAGCACCAGCTGAGCGGCGGTTTTGTAACGCGGCATAGTCGTGCTCCTCTCACAGTTGTTGTAAACAGTATACAGCGGACGATATAAAATCTTTGTTAACAGGCTGGAAATGCGGAAAATTTTTTTGCGAGAGTGCCATACAGTCTGCCGATAAAGTCAATTTTTCGAGCATACAGTGTTTCGTTTCGCGCGGAAGCGCGCATAAAATAGAATTTGCGAAGCAAGTTCAAAGGCTGCTCGGAAAAATAAAGTTTTTCGACAGTCTCGTTAACACAAACTTTATCCGTATCTGCTATAATAAAGGTAACGAAACGGCAAGGAGGAAGGACCATGCGTCTTTTGGTGATAGAGGATGAGCGCGATCTGTGTGAGGACATTGCAAAAAAACTGCGTCTGTCCGGCTATGAGGCGGATATCTGCTTTGACGGAGAAGCAGCGCTGGAGCTGTTGGCGGTAGAAAAATACGATCTGGTGCTGCTCGACCTGAATCTGCCTAAGGTGGACGGTATGACGGTGCTGCGTACTCTGCGGGAGCACGATCAGGAGACCGGCGTGCTCATCCTGTCGGCACGAAGTGAAATATCCGACAAGGTTGACGGACTGGATGCCGGTGCGAACGATTATCTGTCCAAACCGTTCCATTTAGAGGAACTGGAAGCGCGTGTGCGCAGCCTGACGCGCCGCCGATTTGTGCAGCAGGACGTATGCCTGCGGTGCGGCGGGCTGACGTTTGATACCCGCAGCCGCACGGCTACGGCAGACGGACAAACGCTTTCGCTCACGCGCAAGGAGAGCGGCATTCTGGAATATCTGCTGCTCAACCGCGGCAGGCCCGTCAGCCAGGAGGAGCTGATCGAGCATGTGTGGGACAGCAGCGTGGACAGCTTCAGCAACTCCATCCGTGTGCATATCTCCATGCTGCGGAAAAAACTGCGTGCAGCACTGGGATACGACCCGATCCGCAACAAGATCGGTCAGGGCTACGAGATAGGAGCGGGCGAATGAGCAAACGAATTTCTGTCCAGTGGCGCATTACGATATTGACCGCGCTGCTCATCGCGGCGGCGTGTGTGAGCCTGAATTTGCTGCTGTTTTACTCAGGCTCGGACAGCATGGATGCGCTGAACGGCTTTGTAGTGGAATACAAGACGGAAAACCAGCAGGAAATGACCATTCAGATACCCAAAGAGAATATGCAGGCATTTTTCAGTGACTTTTCGCAGCAGGTCAATGAAGAAAAGGTGCGTTTTGAGCGCATAGGCTGGTACATCACCGCACTGGTGACACTGCTGAGCGCCATTATCGCGTATTTCTTCAGCGGAAAGGCTTTGAAGCCGCTGAAGGATTTTGCACAGCAGACCGAACAGATCAACGAAGAAAGCCTGACAGACACCCGTCTGCCGGAGGATACGACTGCCGAGTTTCGGCAGCTGAGCGAGTCGGTGAACGGTATGCTGGACCGGCTGGCGCAGTCGTTCGATGCACAGCGGCAGTTTACGGGCAACGCCGCCCATGAGCTGCGGACACCGCTGGCGCTGATGCAGACAAGGTTGGAGCTCTTTGCGGCAGAACATCGGCAGATGAGCGAAGAAACTGCGAAATTGCTGCATTTTCAGCAGGAGCAGGTTGAGCGCCTGAGTGCGCTTGTGCGTACCCTGCTTGAGATGAGCGACCTGCGGTCGGTGCCGCGCACCGACCGTATCGACCTTGCACCGATGGTTGAGGAGGTGTTGGTCGATTTGACACCGCTGGCACAGAAAAACGGTATTACACTGACGCAAGCAGGCGAAAACGTGCAGTTTATCGGCAGCGATGTGCTGCTGTATCGGCTGCTGTTCAATTTGACAGAGAACGCGATCAAGTACAACCGCACGGGCGGTTCGGTGGAAGTGTCTGTCGAGCGGGAAGGCGGTCAGGCGGCAATCCGCGTGCGCGATACCGGTCCGGGCATTGCCGAGGAGTACCGGGACAGCATCTTTCAGCCGTTTTTCCGCGTGGATAAGTCGCGCAGCCGCGCAATGGGCGGCGTGGGACTGGGACTGGCGCTCGTGCAGGAGATTGTCCGCCTGCATGGCGGCACAGTGCGTGTTGAACAGAGCGCAGATACGGGAACGACTATTCTGGTAACCCTGCCGGTTGGAAAAGCGGCTTGACGCGCAAATTTAGGGCATATATGCACGCTGCCTTAACAGCATGCACGGTTTACACCCGCTCTGAAATCCCGTATAATTTAGACAGTATAACGGACAGGAGAGCACATTACAGTATTCGGAGGTGCGCCATGCCAAAATCGAAATGGAATCTGAACACGATTTACATATCCGAGCGACTGCAGGAGAGCCTGCGGCCAATCTCGCGCTGTGCCATGACGACCGTGGTTGCACCCATGGGCTACGGCAAAACGACGGCGGTGGAGTGGTATCTCGCGGAACGTGCCAGAGCCGAAGCGCCGTACATTGTGCGCATCAGTGTGTACTCGGGCAATCTTGCGATTTTCTGGAAAAGTGTGCAGGATGCCTTTGCGCGTGCAGGCTTTGCCTTTCTGCGGGAGTACGACTGTCCGACCGACGGAGCCAGCGGCGGACTTCTGATCGATGATCTGTGTCATGCGCTGACCGAGCGGGAATATGAGATTGTCCGGCTGATGGCACAGCGGCTGAATAACCGTGAGATCGCGGAAAAGCTGTATCTGTCCGAGGGCAGTATCCGGCAGTATGTGAATCAAATCTACACCAAACTGCAGATAGCAGGAGAGCCGCGTGCGAAGCGCAAGCTGCTGCTCGACCTGCTTGCGGATAAAAACTAACAACTTGTGAATGGTTTTTTTGAAAGGTTCACCGTATCCTATAGGTACGGTGGACCTTTTATTTTGTGTAAGCGAGAGGAGGTACGCATTTGGACCGGAAATACATTCAGTCAGTCAAGCCGCTGACCGACCACGTTCTGCAGGTCGATTTTATCTCCGGCAGCCGCCTGCTGCTGGATATGAAGCCCTATCTGGATAAATTCCGATTCCGGTCACTTTCTGACCCGCAGGTGTGGAACAGCGCGGTGACAAACGGCATTTTTGTCCGCTTCGGCGATGTGGAGATGAGCCATAACGAGCTGTTTTCCATGGCCGAGCAGGAGCACTGAAACAGAAAAGGAGGAGAATGGCATGAGTAAAAAGCAGATAATACGACGGCGAGGTTTGTGCGGACTGCTGGCGCTGGCGATGTGTATAGGGGTGATGCCCCCGACGGCCGGGGCGGCGGTGACGGCAGAAAACGACTGGGAGATCTTTGATGCCTCAGACACCTACAATCTGCCGGGCACACAGGAGCAGATTTTGCAGGAGATGATCCAGAATCCCAAATTTGCGGAGAAGTGGGCGGCTATTGCGAACGATATTCTGCCTGCACAGTTTTATGCGGATGACGATGTAGGCAGAAAATACTTTGATTACAAGGACTTTACAGCGGACAGCTACAGCGCAGACAATCTGAAATACACCGACAAGGGTCTGCGTGATGCAGTAACTAAGGCGGTTGACAATTCCGGTCTTCGGGATGGCTCCGGAGTCATCGACAAGCTGCCGGAAGGGGAATTTCCCGTATTTTATGCCTCCACTTATGAAACCCAGGGATATTCCTCTCAGTCTGGCCAGTACAACGGCTACCACGGCACCGGCTACGGCTACTATGTGCAGGCGTTCTACGACTTCGAAATTCAAGGCATTGCGGACCGGTTTGAAACGCCCTCCATCGCGGCGGACGACACAACGGCGTCGCTCGAGCAGAAGGGCTACCAGTTTAATCTGGGCGGCAGCTCGGACAGCTACAAGGTGACGGCGGAAAACCGCAACGACTTTGAAAACACGGTCGAAAAAAGCTATACCTATGAAAAGAGCACCACTACCTCGACCACGGTCTCCAATACCTATTCGCAGAACTGGACCGAGGAGACCACGGTAGGCGTTGAATTCAGCGTGCCCGTGCTGGCCGCGCTTTCGCCCACTGCCAAGGTAGAGCAGAGCTTTTCCTACTCCTACGGCATGGAAAAGACCTACGAGAGCAGCAAGGAGGAGTCCTACGCGCAGTCCATTACGGATACCATCTCCGTACCGCTGCCGGCACATACGGGCATTGACATCAATGTCGATGTGACCGACCTGCAAACGACCATCCCCTATACCGGCGCGGTGTACATCAAGTATAAGACCATGCTCCTCTCGGTTACCGGTTATCATCGAACCAAGGGGTCAATAGACAGTTGGAAGGGCCGGGAGTTCAGGCAGTATACCTTCGGCCGAGACGGCAGAAGCGCGATTGAAGATCTGGATGCGCGCATCGAAAACCGGAATGTCTCCGGCTACGACCCCGACAAGCTGGACATGAATACTCTGTATCAGGGAGCATTCAAGACGGCAGCCGATCAGCTGCGCTCCGGTCAGCCGGTCGCGCCGTACTTCGGTTTGTTCCATTACACCTCCAAGAACACCGTCATCACCCCGCAGAAGGTGTATCCGATCTATGCGCTCGATCGTCTGGTGCCTGATACCGAACAGGTCTCGCTGTACGAGCAGCAAAGCCTGCGTCTGGACAGCATTAAGGTTGAGGCGAAAAACGAACACGACGTGGACTGGTACGGCTTCAATCCCCGCCTGAGCGGCGAATGGACGGTTGTGGACGAAGGGCTGAACGACGCTTCGGAGTACGCCGAGGTCACGACAAACCGCAACGGCTACCCTGTCCTCAATGCACTCAAGCCGAATGACGGAGTACAGCTGTTCCTGCGCTATCAGCCGAAGGATACGATCGAAATAACGGATGATTTCAACAGCGAGCTGATTGAACTGACCATCCTGCCCGTTGTGCTTTCCTCGGTTACGGTAGAGGGCAGCTTTGAGCCGTTCTACTTCAACGACGGCAGCAACACCGCCGATGTTTCGAATCTGACCGTGACCGCTAAGGACGAGGACGGCAACGACTTCAACGTAACCGACAGAGTCAAGTGGTATGCAGAAGCAAACGATGACATTACGGTTGACGAAACCACGGGCAGCATTGCGTTCACCGCACCGGGAACCTATCAGATCTATGCCGTAGTGAACGGCACGGAATCCAACCGTGTACCGCTGCAGGTTCTGCCCGAGCGGCAGCTCGATACGCTGACCGTGAACGGCACGATTCCCGATCTGATCTATAACGATGATACGGCGAACACCTTTGACCTGAGCACGCTCGATGTGGAGGCCAAGGATCAGTACGGCGAGGACATGACGCTCCAAAATGACCGGTTCGAGTGGCGGCTTGCCTCGGATAAGGGCTATGCCGCAATCAGCGGCAGCACAATTACCGGCCTTGTAGTCGGCACGGATACCGTTACCCTGTATTATCCGGTCGGACAGGACGAGCAGGGCGAAACGGTCTATCGGACGGCACAGCCGCTGCCCGTACAGGTGACGGCAAAGCCGTATCTGAATGAGCTGTATTATAATGACGGCGCTCCCGCTGCAGTAGAGGGCGCAGAGTATGATCTGTCCCGCATTCCGCTGCTGGCGCGCGATCAGCACGGCAATCCCTGTGGAATTCCGTCGGACATCGAGTGGACGCTGGCAGACACCAATCAGACCAATGCCACGATTGAAAACGGAAAACTGCTCGTTGCGGTTGGCAGTGTCCCGGATGCCTCCTATGCGGATGTGATTCTGGAAGCCTCCTCTGCCTCTGCCGGCAAGACTGCAAAGAATGTCGTTGTTAAGGTCGAGCAGCAGCCGACCCTCAAGACAATCCGCGCCGACATGAAGGACGGTTTTGTCCTGCGGCTGGATGAAAATGCGGTTCTTGCAGATCAGTTTACCGCTGCCGGCTACGATCAGTATGGCAGAGAAATGACCGGCGGCAGCTTTGAATGGGTTACCTCCAAGCCGGATGTGGTTTCGCTCGAAAACGGAACGCTCAAGGCACTGAAAGAGGATTCTACCGAGATCTATGCCCGTTCCGGTGACATCGAGAGTAACCACATTACGCTGACGGTCAATGCCCCGAGACGGCTGACTGCGATCACCGCAGACGGCATTCTGTCGTCCGTTCGGAAAAACACGACGCTGGATCTGTCTGCAGCTAAGGTAACGACGCTCGATCAGTTCGGCAAGGCCTTTACTCCGGAAGAGCTGGCGGCCTATCCGGCTTCTGTACGTTGGACGATGGAAAAGAATGATACGCACGCCGTTATCAGCGGAAATACACTCAGCTTCGGTGATCAGGATGGCACGATGACCCTGATCTGTGCTGCGGTCAACGCAGACACCAATGTGATCGTGGAAAAGAAGATCATCATTCGCATCACAGACTCCACCTCCGGCGGCGGCTCGTCCGGCGGTGGCGGAGGCGGCTTCTCCGCACCTAGCTATTCGGTATCTGTAGATGATGTAAAGCACGGCACTGTCACCGTATCTCCCAAATCCGCGTCCAAGGGCGACACCGTGACCATCACGGCAGCACCCGACAAGGGCTACACTCTCGAAAGCCTGACCGTGCTGGACAAGGACGGCAAGGCGCTCGAGCTGACCGACAAGGGCAGCGGCAAGTACACCTTCGTCATGCCGGCGGGCAAGGTCACGGTGAAGGCGGTCTTTATGGACGACAACACCATGCTCAACTTCTTCACCGATGTGCACGCGGAGGATTATTACTATGACGCAGTCCTCTGGGCGGCGCAGAAGGGCATTACCGGCGGTATGAGCGACACGCTGTTCGCTCCAAACGCTGCCTGCCCCAGAGCGCAGATTGTGACCTTCCTGTGGCGTACGGCGGGCTCGCCTGAACCGAGTGCATTGAGCAGTTTCGCGGATGTTCCGGCAGATGCATACTACGCCAAGGCAGTCGCGTGGGCGGTTGAGAACGGCATTACCGAGGGCACGAGCGATACAACGTTTGCACCCGGCACCATCTGCACGAGAGCACAAGGCGCAGCGCTCCTGTACCGTGCGGCAGGCAGTCCGGCGGTCAGCGGCAGCGCGTCCTTCACCGATGTACCTGCCGATGCCTACTACGCCGATGCGGCAGCATGGGCAGAGCAGAAGGGCATCACCGACGGCATCGGAAACGGTCTGTTCGGTCCGCGTAACAACTGCACGAGAGCACAGATCGTTACGTTCCTGTACAGACTGTACGGCAGCAAATAAGCAAATCAACCGATAGAAAGCGGCGGCAGGGGAATACCCCTGCCGCCGTCTGTTTACCGATTTTTTGCCGCCATCTCACGCTTTGGAGCGAGCTGCATTCCCGGACAAATCGCTGCGATAAGAGCAGGAGAAACGGGGGAAATGTCATATTTTCGATAACTCTGCGGCAACGTGTCATAATTTCTTCTTTTTTTGTAAAACCCTGTTGACAAAACACGACAGATGCGCTATAGTGTGGATAAAAAAGATGATGCAGTCGCTTTGACCGCATCTCAAACGATAATGGCAAACCCACCGAAAGGTGGCGACGCAAAGCTATAGGGCCTTACCCCTCATCGAGAGGGCTGGCAGCCAGTTACCGAAAGGAGATCGCCGGATATGAAGCGGCTTTTTCGTATTGCATGCGCAGTTTTTGCAGCAGCTGCCCTCTCGATGGGCGTTACCGCAGCAGCAGTAAATGATGTTGTGGATATGAGTAATTCCACCCACGGTTATGTTACCGTAAACTACTCCTCGAGTGCAAGGCTCAAGGTTGGTATTCAGTACAACGGCGGCAAGACCGTATTCTATGATTGCCCGAGCGGCAAGGATGCTTCTTTCTCTCTCGATAAGGGTAACGGCAAGTACACCGTAACGCTGTACCACAACGTTTCTGGTACGTCCTATCAGCAGGTCGAGTCCAAGTCCATGAACGTAACCGTTAAGGACAGCTACGCCCCGTATCTGGTCTCCACTTCCGAGGTTCAGTTCTCCAAGGGCGACACGGTATCCGCTAAGGCTGCTGAGCTCTGCAAGAACGCCAAGACCGATGAGGCTAAGGTTATCGCCATCTACAACTACATGGCAAGCCGTTATACTTATGATAACAAGCTGGCGAATGAGATCACCAGCGGCAAGATCACCAAGTACATCCCGGATACCGCCGCTACCCTGAAGGGCACCACCGGTATCTGCTACGATTTCTCCTCGCTGTTTGCAGCAATGTGCCGCAGCCAGGGCATCCCGTGCGCACTGACCAAGGGCTACGCCGGCTCCAGCTACCACGCTTGGAATAAGGTAAACCTGAATGGCAAGTGGTATCAGATTGACCTGACCTACGCGGTTACCCGCAGCGTGAAGAACGCAAAAACCCTGCATGACTGCGTATCTCCGCTGGCCTACACCAACACCAGCGATGCGCTTGCAGTAGCTGCGGCTTAACACTTTTTCATTTTATTTTGTATGCAAATGGTCCTGATTGGATATGTTTATGCCCAATCAGTGGCGATTTCTTGCATAAAAAACGATTCCGGATTGAAACTCTTCTTCGTTTTTACAGTATTTGCTTGTTATTCGCGGACATTTATGGTATACTAAAGAAGAGGATCCGGAGAATTTCTGTCCGGCTCAGGCAAAGGGCTGTGTATGCAGTCCGGCGTGCCTGCCGACAGAAAAGATAGTAAAATTCTGTGCATGACTTCCGTAAAGGGATACATGTACAGACAAAGGCACAGCCGGTGAAAATCGGTGTCGCAAAGCCAGATGGGCCTAAACGGAGGTTTTTCCTCTCCGCATGGCAGCCGGCTGCCAAAGGTACTTTGTACCCCCTTGCAGAGCTATGCGCGCTGTAAAGGGGGTATTTTATTTGGAGGTTGAAACTGCATTGCATTCTGAGATTATCGCAAACCCACAAACACATGATCTGTGCGGCTCGTTGAGGAGCAAGTTGTACAGACAAAGGCACCATCGGTGAAAGCCGGTCTCGCAAAGCCAGGGGCCTAAACGGAAGGTATTCCGCATGGCAGCCGGTTTCCTAATGCAGCTTCTTCATAGTAGTCTTTTACTATTGAAGGAGGGGTTTTCATGATGAAAACAGGAAAAAATAATCGATTCTTAGCCAGCATTCTGGCGGCATCCATGATGCTGACGATGTCTCCGTTCGCATTTGCAGCGGATGCAGCGGAGCAGAAAGAAATGACAACGCAGGAGCAGGTTCAGTCTGCCACCCAAAATGAAACGAACGCGAATCCCGCAGTGTCTCAGACGGACGGTCAGTCTTCTGAGGACACAAACGCCGAAGCGCCTAAGACGAAAGATCAGTCTTCTGAGGGCACAAACTCCGAAGCGCTTAAGACGGAAGGTCAGCCTTCTGAGGACGTAAAACCTGCAGGTAAGAACACCACTGCAGAAAGCAGCACATCCACATCGAAGACTCCGGCAGAATCGGAGAACCCGACAGAACCGGAGACTCCGGCAGAACCGGAAGCACCGAAAAGCGCTGCAAAGATCGGCGAGAAGGAGTATCCGACTGTTGCTGCCGCGATGGCAGAGGCTAAGCCAGGCGACACCATTGAACTGCTGAAAGATATTACGGAGAGTGTTGAAGTTAGAGTAAGTAAGGAGGATTTTGGCGGCAAAGGCGAATTGACCATCGATTTGAACACATACAGTATTGATGGAGATTCTCATCAGTGTATCTGGCGAACCTATAGAACAAATTGCTGGCCTCAAAAACTTATTGTGAAAAACGGCACTCTGAAAAATGCTGGTTCCGGCAGTGCAATTTGGTGGAAAGGAGACCTTGAAGTTGTAAATTGTCGGTTTGAAAATAATCAGGGCGGCGCAATACAGTCTGGCAGTGGCAATACAACGATTGCAGATTCCACTTTTGAAGAAAACCAGTCCGGAAATGCTGCTGGAGCAGCAATTCAGCTGACTGCAAATGAGAAATGCACCATTACTGGCTCCGCTTTTTCGGGAAATGTCACAAATAATATGGGCGGAGCGGTGTATGTTGACCATGGAACGCTCGATATTACAGACTGCACCTTTGAGGGAAATTCTGCTGGCTTTGGTGGTGCCATTGCTGTTAATGAGATAAAAGAACTGACGATTGGCAATAACACCAATTGTTTAGACAATAAGGCAGCTTCCGGCGGCGGTGCTATCTATGCAAATATTGCCACGAACATCAACATCGTGGCAAACAGCGCACTGTGCAACAACACCGCATCCGGCTACGGCGGCGGCATCTACGCGAGTGCGTCCAACATCAACATCGCGGCGAATAGCGCAGTGTATAACAACACCGCAACGACCGCAGGCGATGATTTGTTTTTCTTCAGCAACTCGACCTTTACGCTCCCGAATGCAAAGGACATGAGCGGCGACCGCATTCTGTCCTCTGACAAGCTGGAGATTACCGGCTGGTATCATGACGGCTGGAATAAGTGGAATGCTGCTCAGGGTGTCTCTGAGCCGATTGGTCGCTGGACGGCGAAAACGGCTGACGGGTATGTTGATGAGTATATCCCGGCTGAAAAAGACAAGCCGTACATTACGCTCAAGGCAGCACATCCGTTGATGTACACGCTGACGTATGATGTTACCGGTGACCTGCCGGAAGGCTATACCGCTCCGGCAAAGCAGACGCTGGTCAACGGCAGCAGCTACACCGTTGCAGACGTTCCGGCCAGTGTGTCCGGCACGAAGGACGGCGTAAATGGCACTTTCACCTTTGTAGGTTGGAAGGACAAGGACGGCAAGGTTCTGTCCGGCGAGCAGCAGCTGACCGAAAACCTTACGCTGCATGGCGTATGGACCTTTACGAAAAAATCCTCCGGCGGTGGCGGCGGCAGCCACAAGCCCACCGTTACCATTCCGGATGATGTACCGACCGGTCTGAACGGCGATGACCACTATGCTTACATTGTAGGCTATCCGGACAGCACCGTTCGTCCGCAGAACGGCATTACCCGCGCTGAGGTAGCAACCATCTTCTTCCGTCTGCTGACCGACGAGACCCGCAATGCAAACTCCACCAAGTCCAACAGCTACTCCGACGTAGCAGCCGGCGCATGGTACAACCACGCTGTTTCTACGCTGAGTGCTATGGGCATCGTAAAGGGCGACAGCCAGGGCAAGTTCAATCCGAATGCGCCGATCACCCGTGCGGAGTTCGCTGCTATCGCAGCTCGTTTTGACGACAAGGCCAACACGACCGCTGTTGACTTCAGCGACATTGCATCCCACTGGGCAAAGGACGAAATCAGCGCCGCTGCCAACAACGGCTGGATCAACGGTTATACCGACGGCACCTTCCGTCCGAATAACAAGATCACCCGTGCTGAGGCGATGACGCTCGTAAACCGCGTTCTCAAGCGTCTTCCGGAGACGGCAGAGGACCTGCACAACGACATGATCGAGTGGAGCGACAACTCCGATACTTCCGCATGGTATTACCTGGCCGTACAGGAGGCTACGAACAGCCACTATTACGACCTCAAGGCAAACAAGCACGAGAAGTGGAGCAAGCTGCGCGAAACTCGTGACTGGACCGAACTGGAAAAGTAAATACTTTCCTGTAAGGGCGAACGAATCCCCCGGCCATTGGTCGGGGGATTTTATTGCTCTGATAGTTTTTTCTAAAGGAAACAAATTTCGGCAAATTTTTCTTGTCAAAATTATAACATATTGCCCTTGTGATTTTTATATCATAGGTTCATAATAGGGATTGCCGAAAGGGAAAAGAGGAATGAAAAAGTAGGCTTTTCGGTGATTTTTATGCGAAAGTCATGCTTTCGCAGCCGGTATAGAGGAGGAGATAATATGATCAGCTTTATCGTATGCTTATTATTATTGATCACCGGCTATCTTACTTATGGTAAAATTGTAGACAAAACCTTTGGCCCGGATGACCGGGAAACGCCGGCAGTTCGCATTAACGATGGCGTTGACTATGTTGTCATGCCGCAGTGGAAGCTGTTTCTGGTACAGCTGCTGAACATCGCCGGCCTTGGCCCGATCTTCGGCGCACTGCAGGGCGCTCTATGGGGTCCGGTCGTATTCCTGTGGATCACATTCGGTACCATTTTTGCCGGCGGCGTACACGATTATTTCTCCGGCATGATCAGTGAGCGAAACGACGGTGCCTCCATCGCAGAGGTTACCGGAAAGTACCTCGGTCACACCATGCAGAATATCATGCGTGTGTTCTCGGTCGTACTGCTGATCATGGTCGGCACGGTATTTGCAGTCGGTCCGGCCGGTCTGATCGTTACGCTGTGCAAGAACAACGGTATGTCCGGTATGCTTTCGACCACGCTGTTCTGGCTGATCGTCATCCTGGTTTACTACTTTATTGCAACCTTTATTTCGATTGATAAGATCATCGGCAAGGTATACCCGCTGTTCGGCATGTGTCTGATCATCATGGCGGTCGGTGTTATCATCGGTATCTTCACCAACCCGAATTACACCATTCCGGAGATTTGGTCTCACCTGTACAATATGCATCCGTCCGGCACGCCGATTTGGAGCTTCATGTTCATCACGGTTGCATGCGGTGCAATTTCCGGCTTCCATTCCACGCAGTCGCCGCTGATGGCGCGCTGCATGAAAAACGAGAAGCAGGGTCACTTCGTATTCTACGGTGCAATGGTAGCCGAAGGTATTATCGCACTGATCTGGGCGGCAGCTGGCTGTGCTCTGTATGAGGTCACCGGCGGTCTCAACACCGGTCTGGCGGAAGCGCTGGCAGGCGGTCAGTCCGCAGCGATCTACGATGTATGCTCCAAGACCATGGGCGGCGTTGGTATTGCGCTGGCCATGATCGGCGTTGTTATCTGCCCGATCACTTCCGGTGATACCGCATTCCGTTCCGCTCGTCTGACACTGTCCGACTGGTTCCACATGGATCAGAGTTCGTACGCAAACCGCCTGAAGCTGTGCATCCCGGTACTCGGTATCGGCGCTATCCTCGGCATCGGCAATGCAACCGGTCTGATCGACTACACGGTTATCTGGCGTTACTTCAGCTGGACCAACCAGACGCTCGCTATGATCGTTCTGTGGGCAGCAGCTATGTACCTGTTTACCGAAAAGAAGAACTTCTGGATTGCAGCTGTTCCGGCTACGTTCATGAGTGCAGTTTCCTGCACCTATTTCATCCTTGCACCGGAGTGCCTCGGCAGCCTGCTGAACAGCAAGACAGCGGACGGCACGGTAATTTACAATACCGCAGTGGCGTACCCGATCGGTATTGTATTCGCGGCACTGCTGCTCGCACTGTTCATTCGTGCGACCAAGAAGCGCAGCGCAAAGAAATCTGCTTGAATATAATAGCATTGCTGCAGCCGGCCGTTCCTTTGTGCGGTCGGCTGCGGCCATCCATAACGATAATTGCGGGGTGACGGAAAATGTTGAAACCTTATCCGCTCAGCGCGGGACGTATTGATGATGCGTCGCTTGCTGAGGATAAAAAAACCTGTCGGAAAATCGGTCCGTGCGGCATCGGCAAGCATGCCCTCTATTTGAACAGCTTTTTTATTGACCGGCGGTATTATGTTCCGTTTTCCATGGTAACGCGTGTGTACAAGCGCGTTGCGATGAGCAAGGGCGGCTTTTCCGGCAAGGGCATTTTCGCCACGCTGTCCTATCTGGTCGTGGAGTTCGACGGCGGACAGAAGGTGTGCAATTTCAAGTATGAGCAGCAGGTCGATGAGTTTCTGAGCGTTATCCGAGCTGAGCATCCGTCTATTCCGTGTGTCAGTGCGGCGGCAGAGCAGCGCATTGCCGAGGAGAAGACCCGCCGGGAGGAAGAGGAGCGCAATCGTCCGCCGATGAGCGCACAGGCGGAGAAAACCATGCAGGCACTCGATAACGCAATCGACTATCTGGAGCGCCGTCCTGAGCTGGCCGAACGACTGAGCGCAGCCGCAAAACGCCGCCGGAACTTTCAGTGTACGAACGGCAGCTACCGCTGGGCCGCTATGGCGATCACACTGCTGGGATTTGCGGCGCTGGCTTACGGTATCGTTTCCTTCGTGCGTCACGGCTCGTTCTCGATTTATTTTACGCTGTTCGGCCTTGCCGCGATATTCACGTTTGCAGGCTTCAGCGTCCTGCCGACAGCACGCAACAACCGTGCCTCTATCATGCAGAATGATGCACAGGCACAGGAGAAAATGCAGGCTTACCTTGCGGACTATCTGAATTTCCCGCTGCCGGCCCGCTATGCACATCCGGTTGTGCTGCGCCGCATGCAGCGTGCCGTCATGGATGGCCGCGCAGTGACCGCTGCGCAGGCGCTCGACGTTGTGAAGGCTGACCTGAAGGCGCTGAATGCGGATGTCACCGTCTCGCAGGAGGAATACGATGAGGTTGTCGCCATCAAGCCCATGTTCCTCAATGCGGAGTATCAGTGATAATCAAATGATACAAAAATCCCTCCCGGTTTATGATCGGGAGGGATTTTTTGGCTTATATGACGTACATATCCGGTCTGCGGAGCGACAGATAGTCCGGATTCCTGCGGATTTTTTGCACCTCCTGCAGATTGATATCGCAGAGGAGCAGCTGCTCCGTGTCGCTTGCTTTGACAAGCACCTTGCCGCTCGGATGAATGACGAGCGATTCGCCGGCAAACTGCATTTCGCCTTCTGTGCCGACACGGTTGCACATGGCGGTCGAAGCAGATGACAATGCCGACGTTGCCGAACGGCGTGCGGAACACCTTGAAGCCATCGTTGGACGGCGTGTAGTAATCCTGCTCGTAGAAGTTGATATTCTGTGCGATGTGTACCATTTTTGCAACATCCTGCACGGTTCCGTCCGGCATTACCCATAGAGATGCGTCATTATATCATTTCATTTGGCAAATAAAAAGCGAAAAGGACATTCCCGAGGGGTGGGAATGTCCTGCGAAAAAGAGTATCGATATGATCTGATTTAAGAGCACAGTCCGCATTTTGCACATGCAGACGGTGTGGCAGCGCAGCCGCCGAGGGCAGTCTCGCGCAGCTCGATGGGGATGCGGCGACCGACTGCGTACATGGTATCGAGCATTTCATCGAACGGGATAAACTGGTGAATGCCTGCGAGCGAGAGCTCAGCGGCAACGAGTGCGTTGGCTACGCCTGCCGCGTTGCGGTTCTGGCACGGATACTCGACCAGACCGCCGACCGGATCGCAGACCAGACCAAGCATGTTCATCAGCACGGTGGAGGCCGCGTCAAGGCACTGCTCAGGCTTGCCGCCCATGAGCTCGACAGCTGCGCTGGCCGCCATTGCGGATGCGATGCCGACCTCAGCCTGACAGCCGCCGACCGCGCCTGCAACGGTTGCGTTGCGCATGGCGAGGTAGCCGATCGCACCGGCGTTGAACAGGGCGTCAATCAGCCGTTCGTCTGAGATGTTGTAGCAGTCCTGCAGGGCAAACAGCATGCCCGGCAGAACACCGGCGCTGCCTGCGGTCGGAGCGGCAACGATAAGGCCCATAGAAGCATTTACCTCAAGCACTGCCATCGCGTACTGCGCCGCTTTGTGCAGCACATCCCCGCAGATGGAGTGGCCTTTGGCCGCGTGCTGCGCCAGTTTTTTTGCCTCGCCGCCAATCAGACCGCCCATGGACTTGACCGGCGTTTTGAGCGGTGTCAGCGCGGATGAGCGCATGATTTCGAGTGCCTTCTTCATACGGTGCGTGACCTCATCACGCGTGGTTTCGCCCAGCTGGCACTCGCGGCGGCGCATGATCTCGGAAATGGGGAGCTGCTGCTGCGTGCAGAGTGCAAGCAGCTCGGATGCGTTTTTGAAATCCATAATCTGCTCTCCTCCTTACGGTTCGATGATCATGACATCGTGGACGTTGGGATTGTTTTTGAGCGGTTCCTCAATGCCCTCGGGGAAATGACCGTCCGATTCGACGATCGTGTAAGCGGTGTTGCCCTTGGACTCGCGGAACAGGCGCATGAACGCAATGTTTACACCCTTGTCGCTGAGCACCTTGGTGATGTGCGCCACAACGCCCGGCTTGTCCTGCTGAACGACGATGACCGTGCTGTATTCACCGGTAAAGTCAACCTCGACGCCGTTAATGCGCGCGATGCGGCACTTGCCGCCGCCGAGCGACTCGCCGCGGATGGTCATCACCTGACCGGCGGCGTTCTCCATGCGGATGTCCACGGTGTTCGGATGGACATCGGTCTCGGTCTCACACGGCGTGAATGAGTAGGACAGACCGCGCTCGGTCGCAATCGAAAACGAATTGCGGATGCGGGTGTCATCGGTCGAAAAGCCCATGATGCCGCCGAGCAGCGCACGGTCAGTGCCGTGGCCGTGATAGGTTTTGGAGAATGAGCCGTACAGGGTGAAATCCACCTTTTTAAGCGGCGGCGCGATCATCTTGTGCGCCAGATACGCGATAACGGCTGCGCCGGCGGTATGGGAACTGGAGGGACCGATCATATTCGGTCCCAGCACATCAAAAACACTGATAAAGGACATAGGGGATTCTCCTTATTGAGCGGAGGATTTGCAGATAAACCTGCGGTAGATGGTCTCCACGATCACGCCGATCGCGTTGTCGCCGGAAACGTTGCAGGCGGTGCCGAACGAGTCCTGCGTGATGTACAATGCAACCATGATGGCGCAGATCGGGCCGCTCGGGTCGCCGGCCTCGGTGCCGAAGATCATGTACAGGAAGGGCAGGGCGGTCATAATGGAGCCGCCCGGCGCACCGGGAGACGCCACCATGGCAATGCCGAGGGTCATGATGAACGGGATAACGGTGCCGATGGAGATCGGCAGCTGGTTCATCAGGCAGACTGCGGTAGCGCAGGCTGTGATGGTGATCATCGAGCCTGCCATGTGGATGTTCGCGCACAGCGGAACCGTAAAGTTGCGGATTTCCGAGGAAACGCCGTCTGCTTCAGCGCACTGCAGGTTGACCGGAATGGTAGCCGCAGAGGACTGGGTGCCCAGTGCGGTTGCGTAGCCCGGAATCTGGTTGCGGATGAGCGTGAACGGGTTCTTGTGGCTGACCAGACCTGCAATTATGAACTGGATGCAGATGCAGATCAGGTGCATGATGATAACAACGATGAATACCTTCCACAGAATACCGAGGATAGCAAAGGTCTTGCCGGACTTGGTCATATCGGTGAACGTGCCGCAGATGTAAAGCGGCAGCAGCGGAATGATGACCTTGTGCAGTACGCAGTCAATGATGCCGGAGAAGTCGGAAACGCCGTTGTACAGCGTGTCGCCAATGGTCTTGCCGCGCAGGCTGGACATGCACAGACCGAGCACAAACGCCGTAACAACAGCGGACAGCGTGTTCATCAGCGCCGGAATTTCCAGGCTGAAGTACGGCTCCAGCGAGTTGCCTGCGGTTGCAGCGATCTTGTCGAGCGCATCCGCACTCATGAAGTGCGGGAACAGGGTGTCGGCTACAAAGAACGAAGCCGAGCCTGCGATCAGGGTCGAGCAGTAGGCGATGGCAACCGTGATGAGCAGCAGCTTGCCCGCGCCGCTCTTGAGGTTAGCAATGCCCATGGTAACATACGCGAGGATCATCAGCGGGATGATGAACGACAGGAACTGACTGAAGAACGACGAGAGCGTTACCACAAAGCGGCAGAAGCCTTCCGGCAGGAACTGGCCGAACAGGATGCCGACAATGATGGCGATGATGAGCTTGGGCAGTAATCCGAGTTTGAATTTTTTCTTTTCTTCCATTTCTTTTTCCTCCTTTTTTGCGGGCAGCACCACACAATTTGAACTGCGGCACTTTGCGGAAGGTGCACCTGTTCGGTTATGCGATGTTACCCTTTGCGGCGCAGACCGTTTGTTGGCCCCTCTTTGGTCTGCTGCCGTGGAAGTCTGCCGAGATTTTTGCCTCCGGACACAAAAAGAACCGCCTATTTTAGGCGAAATGCTGTAAAATAGGACGCGGTTTTTGTGTAAAAAGGATAAATAAAAAATCTGTGGTAAACCTCCAATTTCTTTCTTGACCTCTTTGCAGATTTAGTATATTCTGTTTAATGGGTTAAGTCAAATTCATATATTTTATCATTTCGATTCAAAATATTGATAATATAGGGGAGAGAGGGAAATCCATGGAGCTTCGGCAGCTTGCAACCTTTATTCGGGTAGCACAGTTTAAGAGTTTTTCACGCGCAGCAGAGAGCCTCGGCTACTCACAATCGGCGGTAACGGTGCAGATACGCCAGCTGGAGGAGGAACTGGACACACGTCTGTTCGACCGCATGGGAAAGCGTATCGCGCTGACCGACACAGGCGAGCGTTTTCTCAGCCACGCGTGCGATGTGATGAATCAGGTCAATCAGGCGCGCATGTCGGTCACATCCACGGCAGAGCTGCGCGGTTCGCTGCATATCGGCACGATTGAGTCGCTTGCATGTCTCAAGCTGCCGACGGTGCTGCATCTGTACCGTAAATTCAACCCGAAAGTGTCTATCCGTATCACGGTCGGTGAGCCGGAAGAATTGATTGAGCATATGGAACGCGGCGAGCTGGACATGATCTATGTGCTTGATGAGCCGCTGTACAGCAACAACTGGAACAAGCTGATGGAGCAGCGCGAGGAGATCGTATTTGTGGCGTCTGCATCGCTGCGCGAGAAGCTGGGCGGAAAAGAGCTGACGATTGAGGAACTGCTTACGCAGCCGTTTTTCCTCACCGAGCAGGATAACTACCGCCGTGTACTCAACCGCCGTCTTGCCGCACGGCGAACCATCCTTACGCCGTCGCTCGAGTGCGGCGATACCTCGCTGCTCATTCGCATGCTCGAGATTGACCGCGGTGTATCCTTTCTGCCGTGGTACGCGGTCGAGAACAGCGTAAAAGAGGGAAGGCTGATCCGTTTATCGGTCGAGGACTGCTATATTTCGCTCTACCGCCAGATTTTCAGCCATAAGGAGAAATGGCGCACACGCGAAATGGATGAATTTGTCCGCGTGGCCAAGCTGGCGGACGAGGAAGAATAGGAGCATATAACAACATCCCACTTGTTGAAGCACAGCAAGTGGGATGTTTTTTATTCCATGACCGCCTGCACTACCCAGCGGGTTGCGTGCCCGTTGCCGGTGCAGGTGGAAAGCGTGAGGATATGGTCGTTTACGGTTGGTACTGCGCCAGTGCGGATCACCGACAGGGAAATGCCTTCGTCAATGAAGGTTTTTTTGATCGTTTCGTCGGAAAACGCACTGTAATACGCGGTTCCGTCAAGCGCTGCCTCATAGGCCGCATAGATTCTGTACGCATGGGTTCCGCTTGCATTGGTCACATATACCTGCGGATGTGCCTGCAGGAAATCCTGCTTTTTGTAGTGCTTCAGCGCGGCAAACATCGAGCCGTTGTTCATCCGGTGACCGTACACGATGGTGTTAAAGCCGCTGAAATCGGCAGAGCAGCGGCAGTCCATGAAAATCGCGCCGACTGCGCTGCTGTTTTGGTTCCAGGTGTGTGTCAGATAATAGTCGTTGTCCGTGCCCTGCACCAGCGGATAGGAGATCTCGGTGCCCGGAATGGCAATCCAGCCGATGACATCACTGTTGACCTGCTGCAGAGCAGGCAGGTCCATCTGCTCCAGCGCCTGTGCATACGGGTCGGCAGACGGAGCGGGTTCGGGTTCGGTCTGCGTTTCCTGCTGCGGCTGTTCGGTCGGCTGCTGAACGGTTTCCGTCTCCGTCACTTCGGGTATCGCGGCAATCTCGGAAGCCTCGGCGTAGGCTTCATCGCCTGCACGGTAGCTCGTCATTTGGCGCACCAGCATGAATGCGCTGACGGCAAACACCGCTGTCAGAAAAAACAGTATCACAGTCCGTATTTGGGACTTCATACGCTCACCTCGTTTTTTGCATATTATTATAGTATATCTGATTTAAGTTGTAAAATTAGATATATTTTCCCGTTTGACAGAAAAAATTATATCTGTCAGATGCGCTGATACTGGATATTTCGTGCGGATTTTGATTGTTTTTACATGACTGACCGTGCTTTTCGTCACATTGTACAATCGCATAGCAATAATTTCTACGTTTTGTCGATATAGTATGGAAGGCTTTCTGCCAAAATATATCCTTTTTTTGTACCCTCTGTATGGTAAGCTATACCATACAGAGAAAACACCTCGTCTGTCGCGGATACGGACCACCGGCGAGGAGGATATATTTCCTGATTTCATGATAAAGGACTGAGTAGTATGAGCAAAAAGTTTACAAGGCTGATGGCCATCCTGCTGTCGCTTAATCTGACGTTCGGCACGGGTACTTTTGCAGCATTTGCGGCTGAAGCGGAAGACGGCAGCACCGACACCGGTTACTCCGAGAGCGGCGATCCTGCAGCATCCGCTCCGGAAGCAGAGGATAGCGATACAGAAAGCACGCCGGACACGAGCAGCCCCGCTCAGACAGAGAGCACCGGCGAGAATGCCGAGCCGTCTGTGCCGAGCGAGCCGTCTGCACCGGGCGAGTCTGCACCGGGCGAGTCTGCATCGCCGAGTAGACCTGAAGCACCGGCTGAGGCGGCACCGTCCGCACCGGCGGAGAAAGCGCCTGCGGCTGAGGTTCCGGCAGAGGAGAAGCCTGCTGAAGAAAAATCTGCCGAGCAGGTATCGGTTGCGGCGTATGCAGTCACCGCGTTTACGAAGGACAACATCTGGTATGATGTTTCCTCGGGCGATGCCGTTGTTACCGGCTGCGCAGACAGCGTGACCAATCTGGTTATTCCGGCAACCGTAACCTATGACGATAAGGAATACAAGGTTGTCGGCATTCAGGAGCATGCGTTTGACTGGGCAAATCACCGCAGTCTCGCACTGGAAACCGTTGATCTGGGCGGTCTGCCGCTGGAAATCGGCGAGTATGCCTTCCGCGGTCAGAAGTCGCTGACGACTGTTGTCGGCATGGATAATATTACCGCAATCGGCAACTATATGTTCACGGCATGCTCGGCGCTGACTTCGGTCGCTGATCTGTCCAAGGTCACTTCTGTCGGTATTCAGGCATTTATGAACTGTTCTTCGCTGACTACGCTGGAAGGACTGAATTTCTCCGCACTGACGAGCATTAGACAGGACGCCTTCAATAATATGGAGTCCTTCTCACTGGAGCTGGGTGAGCATACCTTTGATGCGCTCGAGTCTTTGGGTATCCGCGCGTTCGCGAATATGACCGGTATCACCGGCACGGTCGTTCTGCCGGAAGGCATTACCGAAATTCCGGAAAACGCATTTTCGAGTACCGGAATTACCGGCGTTGACTGGTCTCATATCACGGTCATCGGCACGGGTGCGTTCAGAAAGTGTGCAGGTCTGACCGAGCTGCACTTGTCGGATTCTGTTACGTCGATTGGCGAAAGCGCATTCAGCGGCAGCGGTCTGACCGGAGAATTACAGCTGCCGAATTCGATTACTTCGATTGGAAGTAATGCGTTTGAGAATGTCAAGATTGAGGGCGATTTGGTTCTGCCGAATGCGCTGACTTTTCTGGGTACCTCTGCATTTCGCGGCACTGCCATCAGCAGTGTTACGTTCCCGGGTACGCTGAAAAATATTGGCAGCTACGCATTTTACAGATGCTCGCATCTTTCCGGCACGCTGATCATCCCTGAAGGGGTTGTTTCCATCGGTAAGGCAGCCTTCACGCAAACCGGTATCGAAAAGCTGGAGCTTGCCGACAGCGTACAGACCATCTCGGCCGGTGCATTCAGCACCTGCACCAAGCTGACTTCCGTGCAGATTGGCGAACAGGGCAAGGGCAAAAGCCAGCTGCAGACCATCGGCAGTAAGGCATTTAACAAAGATACCAATATTACCTACTTCTATATTGAAGCATGCTCGGCAGATGTTGCGATTGACTCGAATTCGCTGACGATTCCTGCCGGTGTTGCCGTAAAGTTTGCGGTCACTGTCGATGGCAAAAATATCCGCGAAGGCGAAGAAAGCACGCTGCAGCAGGCCGTTAACGCGGCAGCAGAGGGAAACACCACCATTACCGCAAACAAGAGCTTCATTGTAGACGACACGGTTACGATTCCGTCCGGCAAGACCATCACGCTGACCGATGAAGGCAAGGGCCTTTCGGTTGTGTTCAAGAACGGCTTTCCACGTGGAGCAAGGCGCGGCGCTGATTCTGGACGGCAGCTTCAATTTCTCCTGCTTCCGCATCGCTAACGGCTCGTTTGCCGAGGTAAACGGCGCAATGACGCTGAACGGCGGCACGATCACCCGTATGAGCCTGAGCGGCTCGAACATGGGTGCGATTACGGTGGACGGCGGCTCCTTCACCATGGGGAACGGCGAGCTCAGCAGCATTTCCGCTTCGTCCTCCGCAAACTGCGGCGCGGTTTATGTGAAGAACGGCGGCAAATTTGCCATGAACGGCGGCAAAATCACCGGATGTATGTTCAAGAACCAGTATTCCGGTGCGGTTGCCCTCGCAAACGGCACCATGACGATGACCGACGGCACGATTTCGGGCAATACCGCATCGGAGTATAACGCTGCGGGCGGTGTACTCGTAAACGGCACTTCGTCTCTTGCCATGAGCGGCGGCACGATTGCCGACAACACGGCAAAGCGCGGCGGCGGTGTATGCGTGCGTGAGAACGGCACGTTCACCATGTCCGGCGGTACGATTTCCGGCAACAGCACGGCAGTCGATTCCGCTACAATTCAGCAGCCGAATGCAGGCGGCGGCGGTGTCTTCGTAGAGGATAACGCAGCATTTGAAATGACAAACGGCACGATTACCGGCAACAAGACCAACGGCATGGGCGGCGGCGTTGCAACGGCCGTTCTGAGCGAGAATGACACGGTTGGCGGCGGCCGGTTCCACATGACCGGCGGCACGATTTCGGACAATACGGCATCCTGCGGCGGCGGTGTATACAGCTGGTCCGGCAGAGACCGCGTTGTACTCGAAGGCGGCAATATCGTGAACAATACGGCGCATCGACAGGGCGGCGGCGTTTACGTCAGCCATGCACCGTGGTCGATCACGATTAAGAATGCGCTGATCACCGCAAACACGGCAGCCATTCAGGGCGGCGGCATTTGGTCCTGCCCGGTGGGCACGGTAAGCCTTGGCACGGATGCAGCTGTATTCGGCAATACGGCAGGCAAATCTGCTGATGATGCGGCATTCCTGCTCAAGTGGAGCGAGGCGTATTCCACCAGCTTCAGCGGCAGGATGTACGGCGGTGGACTGGTAACCTGGTACCGCGATACCTCAATCGGCGCGGGTGATGCAAACTACGGCGCTTTCGGAGGCGACCGCTACGATGCAGCGAATCCGGGTGCCCCGGTTGAGCCGGTTTCCGGTGCAATCAAGGGCTATGGTCTCAAGGCTGTTGTTTCCGCAGAGAGCAAGGCACTGGCTGAAACCGCACCGCTCAAGATTATGGGCAATACCGCAGAACGCGGCGGCGGTGTCGGCACAAACGGCGAAGTGATCATTCCGGGTGAGGACACCTTGGAAAATCCGGTTTCCCTCACCGTACACAAGGTTTGGAGCGGCACAAGCGCGTATCCGACCGCTGTTACCGTAAACCTTATCCGCATTGCGAAGGACGGCACGCGAACCGCGATTGGTACGGTGCTTCTGAGCGAAAGATCCACCGACAAGGACGGCAAAACCTGGTCGTACACCTTTGCAAATCTGGACGGCGCTTACACCTATACCGTCGAAGAGGAGGCCGTTGACGGCTTTAATACCTCGATTTCCGGCAGCATGGCAGATGGCTTTACCATCACCAACAGCAAGAAATCCGGCGGCGGCGGTGGCGGCGGCGGTCACCACAAGCCGGACCCGAAACCGACTCCCGATCCCGATCCGAAGCCTCCGGTTGACATTCCGGATCAGCCTACACCGCTTGATCCGCTGAAGCCGACGGAGAACATCCCGGACGGCAAGGTTCCGACGACCAAGCCGGAAACACAGACCAAGACGCCGGATAAAACGAAGACAGTGAACATTCCCGACAGCAAGACTCCGACGTCCAGCGTTCCGAAAACCGGCGATATCGGCGGTCTGTGGGCGGCTCTGTGCGGTCTGTCCGCAATGGGACTGGCGTACTTCGGTATCCGCAGAAAGCACGATTAAAAGCAAAAACAGATAACAAACACCCTCTATATCATCCGATATAGAGGGTGTTTTTTCGCTCAAACAATATGCAAAAGCTGAATCAGCAGAATCCATGCCAGACCGTAATATGTTACAACGGCAACCAGATCGTTGATCGTCGTAATCAGCGGACCGGACGCAACTGCCGGGTCTACCTTGATTTTATGGAACAGGATCGGCACGAGCGTACCGACCAGACTGGAAATCACGATCGCTACAAGCAGTGATATGCCAACGCAGCCGGAGATCAGGAACGCATGTCCGATGGCATAGCCCTTGAACAGCGCTATGTATGCACCGAGAAAGACAAGCGCCATAATGCCGAGCAGCGCGCCGTTGCAGGTGCCGACCTTCATTTCCTTGAAGGTGAGGTGCAGCTTGTCCTTAGCACTCAGGTTTTCATCCATCAGCACACGAATCGTAACCGCCAGCGACTGCGTACCAACGTTGCCGGCCATATCGAGAATCAGCGACTGGAAGCAGATAACGACCGGCAGCACGGCTACAACGCCTTCAAATGCACCGACAACGGTCGAAACGCCCATGCCGAGGAACAGCAGGATGATCAGCCACGGCAGGCGCTTTTTCATGCTTTCCCTGGTGGTTTCGTTGAGATCCTCCTCGGCGGACAGACCGGCGAGCTTTGCATAGTCCTCGCCGAGCTCGTCATCCACGGCCTCGACAACGTCCTGTGCGGTGATGATACCGATGATCCTTCTGTCCTTATTCAGCACCGGCAGGGAGTCTTCAGCATAATCTTTGATCTTCTCGATGCTCTCTGAGATTTTCTCGTGGTCGAGCAGATACGGATACGCGTAGCTGATGATGGAATCCAGCGGAACATTCTCTCGGGCAACGATGAGATCCTTCAGATCGATTGCACCGCAGAAGCGGTTTTTATCATCGACTACATAAATCGTTCCGATGTTGTCATTTTCACCGGCCTGCTTTACCAGCTCGTGCATGGCCTGCCGAATGGTCAGGTTCTGCTTGATGCAGATGTAGTTGGTCGTGATCAGGCTGCCGACTTCGCTGTCGTCATAGGAATTGATAAGCAGGATGGCTGACTTGGTTTCGTCATCGATCATCGGGCGCAGCTTTACTTTTACGCTTTCATCGATGTTCTCCCACAGATCGACTGCGTCGTCCGCGTCCATTTCGTTCAGAATTTCGGCCAGCTTGTCAATGCCGATTTCATCAATGTATTCTGCCGGATCATCCAGATAGGAGATGATTTCCGCCAGCCATTCCGCATCAAGTGCGCTGTACAGCAGATTGCGTTCCGCGCGGTTTAGGAATTGCAGACTTTGTGCGATATCGTTGTCGTGATAATCCTGCAGCTGTTCCCGCATCTCATTGATCGAAGGGGAGGTGCGGATGATCTCAACGATTTTCTCGGCAAAAGATGTTTTTTTCCATGATGTTTTTTTCATAATCAGCCTCCTTCTGTGCCCGGAAAAGAGCACAAAAAATCCACCGTAACAGATACAGTGACACAAACATCAGTTGTGGACTTGTTCATCACGATGGAGCAAGGCTCAGCGCTTATTTCAAAAGAGGATGCTTACGGACACTCGAAACAGCAGCATAGTCTGTATCCATCGTCATATGTACATTTCGTCTGTCACAACTGTCCATAGGGCTTGCCTCCTTTTTATTTTTTCGCAATGATTATAGCACTTTTTATGTGGAATATGCAAGGCATTTTTCATGGTTTTAATAATATGGATAAAATTTGCGGACAGTATCGCGCATGGGGAGAAAAAAAGCCGGCCGGAAATCCGGTCAGCCTTTTTATCTCAGTAGACGATGCAGGAATGTGATTGTCCTGGTGCACGAATGATTTTGGAAGATTACCCAAACCAATCCCACCGAAACGCTTCGGTGGACAGAGTAGATGCCTTGCTGTCGAGTGCCGGCTCACTGAGCAGGATACCAACGATGTCATCTCGGATACGGCGATAGCCTTTGTCCGGATGCTGCATAGGTAGCTGTTCCACCTTCTCTGCAATCTGCAGGTTCTCCTTATCACGTCTGCTGTACTTGCCAGACGCTCCTTTCTTTCTATTTCCTTCAATTTTTTGCAGGTAGTTTTCCATTTCTGCCATGCTCGCGGAACGAGAGTGGTACGGTATAAGCACCCTGGGAAACTGCAGACTGCGTATTTCTGCGCGGAATAACAAAGCAAACGAGACTGGCGAAAAGCAATCCCATGTCGATTAACGGCAGCGTTTTCGTATATTAAGGTGGCATATTGAAAGCCGGTGTGATATAGTTAGGATGAACTAACTAACGATTGACACTGGAATCCCGCAAAAGCAAAGAGATGAAGAAATTATGCAAAGCAAACAGCAAAAGCAAATTAAGGAGTTTTTGGTACAGACCTTTGGCGGAAGCAGGGGCGGCTTGCTGTTTTCACAGCAGGAAAAAACGCTGGATATGTTAATCAAAACCGCAGCAAACAGGTCCAAAAGCCAGATGAAAACACTGGTGCAGACCATTCTGCCGCGCATTGCGCTGTACAAGGTGCTGCAGGCAGAGCTGCCTGCAGAGGAAACCTTTGCGCACATGCGGACGTACATGATGGACTGGGTGGCGGCAGAAAAGCACGCTTTCACGGCGAAAATGGAGCTTGTGCCGGGATTTTATCGGATTTACAGCTATTGTTTTCTCAAAGTCATGCGCACCTCCGACTTGTGGGAGAGTACACAGGCACACGATAAAACGCACTTTTCCGCGTCGATCACCAAGTGTCTCTGGCACACGGCGTGCCGGGAAAACGGCTGTCCGGAGCTGTGTCCGCTGTTTTGCGATGTGGATGACGTGACCTATGGCGGACTGCGCAAGCTTTTCGCGCACAAAAACGTTGGGCTGCGGCGGTGACTGCTGCGATTTTCGGTTTTTCAAAAGATAGGTGAGCAGACGGAGAAGCGGACTTCGGCAGGATTTTCGGTGCAGCGGCGGAATCCGTACGGTCAGCTCCATCGCATACGCAATGCGGTTGCAGATGGTTTGGGGTTGGATTCCTCTTCCGTACCTTGCTATTTCCCCGGTTAAATGATACAATCAAACCACAAGGTTTCATTCCATCAAACGGATTCCGAAGAGGAGCCATCCCTTATCACATAAAGGAGCATCAGTGCATGAACCCAGTTTTTGTTATCGGACATCGCAATCCGGATACGGATTCCATTTGCTCTGCAATCTGCTACGCGCACCTCAAGCGCAGACTGACCGGCGGAGAATACATAGCCTGCCGCGCGGGTCACGTTAATGCGGAGACCAAATTTGTGCTCGAACGCTTCGGCGTGGAGCCGCCGCGCTACATCAAGTCGTTTGAGCCGCGCCTGAGCGATGTGCAGTACCGTGAGGTGCCGGGCATCAGCGAGGAGTTGTCACTGCGCCGTGCATGGGATTACATGAACGAAAATGATATTCAGACGCTGGCCGTTGTCGATGAGGATCGCCATCTGAAGGGTCTGCTGACGCTGGGCGACATCGCGCGCTTCTACATCGAGGATCAGGACGCCAATGCGCTGGCGGAGGCCAAGACCAGCTATCGCAATCTGGTCGATGTGCTTGACGGCACGCTCGAGGTTGGCGACATTGACCAGCGGTTTGAGCAGGGCAGTGTGGTCGTTGCGGCGGCTAATCCGGACGTGCTCGAGGACTACATCGGCAAAAACGATATGGTCATTCTCGGCAACCGTTACGAAAGCCAGCTGTGCGCCATTGAGATGAGCGCGGGCTGCATGGTCATCGGTCTCGGCTCCAAGGTTTCGCGCACCATCCGAAAGCTGGCCTCGGAAAACGGCGTTTCCATCATCGCCACCCCGTATGATACCTACACCTGTGTCAAGGTTATCGGTCAGGCGGTTCCGGTGCGGCATGTGATGCGGAAAAAGAGACTTATCACCTTCGAGCCGGAGGAAACGGTTGAGGATGTAAAGCGCACGGTTTCCAAGAAGCGTATCCGCTATTACCCGTTGATAGATGAACAGGGACGATATGTCGGTATGTTCTCACAGCGCAACCTGCTGGATCTGGAGCGTCCGTCGGTCATTCTGGTTGATCACAACGAGCGCGATCAGGCCGCCGAAGGCATTCGTTCGACCAATATTGTTGAAATCATCGACCACCACCGCATTGACTCGGTGGAGACCAGCGGACCGATCTACTTCCGCAATCAGCCGCTCGGCTGCACCGCGACCATCATCACGCAGATGTACCATGAGCACAACGTGGAGATCGAGCCGAAAATCGCGGGTCTGCTGTGCTCGGCAATCCTGTCGGACACGCTGATGTTCCGCTCGCCGACGTGTACGCCGCTTGACCGCATGGCTGCAGAAGAGCTGGCGAAAATCGCCGGTCTGAACATCAAGCAGTATGCAACAGAAATGTTCCGTTCCAGCTCGCGTCTGCTCGATCGCTCGATGGATGAGCTGTTCCACATGGATTTCAAGTATTTTCAGGTGCAGAATCAGAAGATTGCGATTTCGCAGGTGACGAGTGTCAGTGAGAACGAGCTGTCCGGCATCCGTGATAAAATGCTCGAGTACATGGAAAGCTGCCTGGCATCGAGCGGTCTGTCCATGCTGTTCGCTATGCTGACCAACATTATCGAGGAAAAGACAGAGCTGCTCTACGTCGGCAAGGGCGCGCAGCAGCTGGTCCGTGCGGCCTTCAAGACCGACTGCGGCGAGCATTCGGTCGTCCTGCCCGGTGTCGTCAGCCGCAAGAAGCAGATGGTAGCGCCGCTTGTCGGAGCCATGGAGCACGATGAGGAAATAGAGTAAGATTTGCAGAGTAAAAGCGGAAGAAACCTTGGTTTCTTCCGCTTTTTGTATTTAATTTAGCTTTTTCAGCTGCTCGGAGATGGTTCGTTTCATCGTCTCGGCATCGAGCGGCTTAGATAGATGTGCGTTCATGCCTGCGGCGAGACACTTCTCGCGGTCCTCCTTGAAGACGTTGGCTGTCATGGCGATAATCGGAATGGCTTTCGCGTCCGGCCGGTCGAGTGCCCGGATAGCTTTTGCAGCCTCCAGACCGTCCATCTCGGGCATCATCACGTCCATGAGAATGGCATCAAAGCTGCCCGGCTCGGAGTCCCGGAAGGCTGCAAGCGCCTGCCTGCCGTTCTGCACCGGCACGGTCTGCACACCGCTGTCGTGCAGCAGGAAGATTGCAATCTCCATGTTGAGCTCATTATCCTCGGCAACGAGCAGTCGCGCGCCGGAAATATCTGACGGTGTCTGCGGCGAAGCTGCTGCTGCGGTCGCGTCACGATCGAGTTCAAAAGGCAGTACGATGGTAAACCGGCTGCCTTCACCGAGTTTGCTCTCCACCGAAATGGTGCCGCCCATTTGCTCGATGAGCTGATGCACGATAGACATGCCGAGTCCGGTACCCATATAGCTTGAGCGGGGGGACTCGTCCGCCTGCTCAAACGGATTGAACAGATGGTTTTTGATGAAATCCTCGGACATGCCCAGACCGGTGTCCTCGATGATGAATTGACAGATGATCTTCGCATCCGTCCGTTCGAGCATGTGCATCTGCATATGGATGGAACCGCCGGGCTTGTTGTATTTCACGCAGTTGGTGAACAGATTCATCAGGATTTTTTTCAGATGCAGCGCACTGCTGCGGACGTAAATACCGGAAAAATCGTCATGCTCACCGGTGACGGTAAGACCGGCGGCTTCCGCTTGAAACAGCACCGAATTGGTAATGCTGCCGCAGACTTCATCCAGATTCATGGATTCGCTCCGCAGAACAACGGTGCCGTTTTCCAGCTGAGCCATATCCAGAACATCGTTCACCAGAGACAGAAGCAGCTGAGAGGACAGCTCGATTTTATGCAGACAATCGCGTATGCGCGCGTGGTCGTCCTTATTTTTGCGAATGATAGTCAGCATGCCGATGATGCCGTTGATGGGTGTGCGGATATCGTGCGACATGTTGTTCAGGAACGTTGTTTTGGCGGCGTTGGCAGCCTTGGCCTGCGTGAGCGCCTCCTGCAGCTCTGTCTGGCTCTGCTGCAGCCTGAGGTTCAGCTCCTGCGCCTGTTTGGCGGACTGCCGGGCCTTGCGGAACAGACCGAACAGCAGCAGAGAGAGCAGGATGAACACAGCAGAGGCAGTGGTCAGATTGTCCTTGACAAAGTCCGCAGCGGTGACCTTTTCGGGCGCACTGTCGTACATGGCAAGTGCACCGGTCAGCAGGGAAGAAGGCATGGTTTTGAGCGTTTTGTTCAGGATGGACAGCAAAGCCGTATCGCCCTGCCGTACGGCGAACGAGGTCTTGCTCGGCTGTGTGAGGAACACGCGGTACAGCGTTTTGTCCTTCATATAGCGCGGCAGCTGACCGGCACGCATTACATAGCAGTCCGCACTGCCGGTACGCATGGCTTTGATCGCGTCATTCGCTGAAGGGTATTCGAGGATCGTCCACTTGGGATAATTATAGGAAAGGTACTGCTTGAGTGAAAAATCGTTCTCGGGGATGGCAGCGGTGTTTGGCTCAAGCTCATTAAAATAGTTCTTCGTGGTAAGCGCCGCCTGACTGAAACTCAAGACGGTGTTCGACAGTGCAAGACCGTTCTCTTCGGCGGCACGCGGGTTCTGGCTGGTGTGAAAAATCAGGTCGATCTCACCGTTCTGCAGTGCCTGCAGCTGCTCAAGCTGCGTGTCAAAGCCGTGCAGGTCGAAATGCAAGGCGTTATCCCCCAGACAATTCGTCGCATATACGACATAATCCGTGAGAACACCGGTAACATCACCGGTTTGGATATCAAAGTTGCTGATGCCGGTGTCATGATTCAGAAAACCGATGCGGATGGCGCCATGCTGCCGGAGCCAGTCCTGCTCCTCAGTCGAGAGGAGCTCGACCGACTGGGCAGACAGATAGCGCTGATACAGATCATCCTGATAGAACGGCTTGTCGTGTGCAATACGGCGCATGGTATTATCGAGCGCTTCCTTGAGGTCGGGACGGCTTTTGCTGATCACGAAGTAAACATCCGAGCTGCCGAACGAGGTGATCGCGGACAGGCCGTATTTCTGCCACTGGGGACTCTCGACCGAGATAAAACCGTCGATTTCGCGGCTGGCGATCTTGGCGGCTGCGTCCTCGTCGCTGGTGATGGTCACATGCTCGGTGTGCAGACCGTGGCGCGTCTCCCATTCGCAGAACTGCGTGGTCGCGATACTTTCGGACAGCATGCCGATGCGCTTGCCGTTCAGGGTGGTCAAATCGGATACGGAAATGTTGGCAGCGGCAAGATTTGCATACAGGTAATATTTTTCCTCGCCCATCGGCAGATCGGAAAACAGCATGGTCTGGGCACGGCCCTCGGCGTAGGATACGCCGGCCATCAGGTCGATTTCGCCCTTTTGCAGCATGTTCAGTGAATCCGGCCAGTTTGCTTCGATGTAATCATAGGTCCAGCCGGTATATGCGGCGACGGACTGCTGGTATTCGTAGCCATAGCCGCTGCGTTCGCCGTTTTCGCAGGTGATGTTGTAGGCGGAATCCGGATACCATGCAACTCGCACGACAGAGGAATCCTGCACAGCGGCGGCTGTGTCCTGCAGCAGCGGCATAAGCAGGCAGAGGCACAGCAGCAGACAGCTGTACCGTTTCAGTCTGGTTATAATTTTGTTCATATACCCCTCCGTAAGCCGGAATGCGTCCGGCATTTCTCTGTAAAAGAAAAAAGATGCACTGCTGCATCGGTAATGCATCTGTGCATCTCAAACGAGGCAGCTGGCTGCCATTTTACAGGCCCTGTGAAGTCGGTTTCGCAGTCATTGTGAAAGCGGCTTCTTAGCTTTGCGCCGCAGGCTTTCGCCTGGTTTGCTGAATATTTATTCGGTTATTATATTCTATTATAGGTGAAGAACGACAGGGTTGCAAGAGAAAGACGCAAAATCGACCGTGATTTCAATAGAATGCGGTATTAAAAATTGTTTAATTGATATACAGAACGGAGGGAACCAAATCGCACGGCATCTCGTCTAATTAAGTAACAAGAGAAAATACAGCGGCCGTGCGCCGTACCGCTCAAGAAACGAGGTGTCTGTTATGAAAAAACGATTGTTCCCCCTGTTCCTTGCACTTTTGCTGCTGCTTTCCGCCTGCGGAGCAAGCGTCGGCAATTCGGCATCGGCGGCAGCCGGTGACAGCGGCAGTATGCCGGGTGACATGAATGGCTGGACTGAGGAAGCGTCGGCAGATACCGCTGAGAGCGGTGCGGACTTTTCTGCGGTGAGAAAGAATGCCAAGCTGATTTTGAACGCTAATCTGACGCTCGAAACGCAGGATTTCGACAAAGCCTCTGCAGATATTGAGAAAATGGCAGCGGATGCAGGCGGCTATCTTGAATCGAGCAGTCTTTCCGGCGATGCAGGCAGTCGGCATGCAAGCTATGTCCTGCGCATTCCGCAGGAGAAGTTTGAGGCGTTTTACGAGCAGCTCGGCAGCAGCGTGCATGTGGTGTACAGCTCGCGTTCGAGCGAGGACGTGACCGAGCAGTATACCGATATCGAAACCCGTCTGGCAACGCTGACCACCAAGCACGAGCGGCTGCTGGCGCTGCTCGATCAGGCGGATAAGATGGAGGATATTATCTCTCTCGAGAACGCGCTGGCCGACTGCGAATACGAGATCGACTCGCTGACCGGCTCTAAGCGTCATTATGATGATCTGGTCGGATTTTCGACCTTCTATGTGGATCTGAAAGAGGTTCAGACGCTGACCGCAACGCCTGAGGGCAGCGGCTTCGGCGCACAGCTCGCGCAGGCGGCTAAGACCGGAACACGCGGTCTGGTTAACGCGGTTCGCGCGCTCATCGTCGGTGCGGTGATGTTCTGGCCGGTGCTCCTGCTGGCTGCTGCCGGAGGCGGCGCTGTTGCGGTCCTGCGCCGTCGGCGCAGGAAGGCGCGCGAAGCCGAGCAGACGGAGATTCCGACAAAAAAAGATGATCGGTAATACAGGTGCAAAAGGAGCGCAGATGTTTGCAATCTGCGCTCCTTTTGTCGATTTTACTGCGGCTATAATATACTGATTATGCTGCCACTCCCCATAAAGGTAGAGAAAGGGGGTGTGCACGATGTCTATCACTTTGTCTTTCCTTATTTCTGTTGCGGCAAGTGTAGTTGCTTACTATATTTGCAAATGGCTGGACGGAAAGCGGTAACTGGCAGTGCGCCTCAGGTTTAAGTCGCCTGCTTCTAATGGAATAGAAAAGCCCCGGTGCTGGAACACCGGGGCTTTTCGCGTGCACGATGTGCACTTTTGTCTTTCCTTGTGTGATCATATTATACCGCATATCAACAGCCAATGCAAGTAGATCCGACTGCGCCGGAAGATATTTCTCTGTCCAAGCGAGGAAATATGCACAATATCATGGACGCTTAT
>ERZ791825.292-NODE-292-length-45680-cov-48.789392_pt1 | contig 45680 bp, 48 predicted proteins | sample MGYA00510298_ERZ791825 | MGnify/ENA primary metagenome ERZ791825 (study PRJEB30046, sample SAMN00792010) | human gut metagenome | study: EMG produced TPA metagenomics assembly of the A metagenome-wide association study of gut microbiota in type 2... | reverse complement strand
TTTTGGGAGCGGCCGGTCCTTAGAAAGCAGACATTGCGATTTCAAAAGACAATGTAATTGGATTTTGAAATCACGATGGATGCTTTCTTAGTACCGCTGCCAGCGACAACAAGCGGAAGCGCTCCTGAAAACAAACAGTTCTATTTTTTATATTTCTATACACTTTGTTGGCATGCAATACAACATAACCTTAGGAAATCCGTAACACCACCTGTAAGCGGCAGTTCATAAGTTAAACTCAGGTTTATATTTGACACAATTGACGGAATGTTCTATACTGAATGCACATCAAAGTCGCAGACATATGCGGTTGTGATTGTGAAGCTTTTTCATAGTTGCAAACATTCTTATTTCGTTTCTGTCTGCAGATTCCAAACCACGTTTTGTGGTGTAGAATATAATCTCAGATTTCACAGCCGTTTCGGCACGAGATTCCATTTTGATGAAAAATTCAATGCATATGAATTGTAACATGGATTATTACAGCATCCTGTCCTGTATTTTCGATAGGAAAAATAGTTTGTACGCATTGAAAAATACCACACATTCTATTATCATAAAGGGGGAACGTGATTGAACACAAACGATGAGAAAATCCAATGGCATCCTGCATTTGACGCGGCACTGCAGATTGAGTTTGGAGAAGAGGCAGAATATCTGGAATTCGATTCCGAACATCTGCTTTCCAAAAAGCCAATGCAGATTGATGTGTTGATCAAAAATGAAAAACATGTAAAGATCCAGAAGAATATTGGCAGGATTTTCCGGCAGTACAATATCATAGAATACAAATCACCGGAAGACAATCTTGACATTGATGACTTTTATAAGGTGTACGCATATGCCTGTATTTACAAGGCTGATACGGAGAAAATTGATCTTATCCCGGCAGCAGAGCTGACAATCACTTTTGTATGCTATCATTATCCGAGAGCCATGCTAGACAAGCTGCAAAGAGACCGGGGCATAATGGCAGAAAAGATAGAAAGCGGCATCTACTATCTGACGGGTGATGCAATTCCGGTGCAGCTTATCATTGTTCCTGCATTATCAAAAAACAATAATTACTGGCTGAATAATCTGCGGAATGATCTGAAGGCAGGCGGAGAGATCAGGAATTTCATAGAACGCTACGGTGAAAATAAAAAATCAAAATTATTCCAGGCGCTTGCAGATACTGTCATGCGTGCGAACTGGCAGGAATTGAAGGAGGAACGTAAAATGTGTGAAGCATTGCGCGAATTATTTGCGGATGATCTCCGCGAATCAAGGGAAGCCGGCATTATGGAGGGGCGAACTGCTGGCAAAATTGAGGGCAGAATTGAAGGTAAACTCGAAGGCAAAATTGAACTCATAATTAAAAAGTACAAAAAAGGCTGTACAGCAGAAGAAACAGCGGATATGCTGGAGGAACCACCGTCACAGATCAGGCAGATCTATGATGCTATCGGACAGTGTGCGCCAGATTATAACGTAGAGAAAATTTATAAACGTCTTTCCGATCAAACAGTATAAACGAAATGGAGTAATTCCCAATGAAAAAAGAATTTAAAGAAGCAATCGAAGATTCCCCGATCATTGCAGCTATTAAGGATGATGAAGGGTTAAAAAAATGTCTCACAAGTGAAAGCCGTGTCATTTTTATTTTATATGGTGACATATGCAATATTCCAGACATTGTTGAGACCGTGAAATCCTCTGGAAAAATTGCAATGGTTCATATTGATCTGATCGCAGGCTTAAGTTCCAAAGAGATTGCGGTCGACTTTATCCAAAAATATACCAAAGCAGATGGCATTATCACCACCAAGCCTGCTCTGATCAAACGTGCAAAGGAGTTAGGATTGTATACAATCCTTCGGCTGTTTGTCATTGATTCCATGGCTTATTCCAACATTGAACACCAGCTTCGAACCGCCAAACCTGACCTGATCGAAGTGCTTCCGGCTCTCATGCCAAAAGTACTCGCTAAGGTCTGCAAACTGTCCACTGTTCCTGTCATTGCAGGCGGACTGGTTTCCGATAAAGAAGATGTCATGGCACTGCTTCAGGCTGGCGTGGTCAGCATTTCCTCAACGAATGAGAAGATTTGGTTTTTATAAAATTGTCACTATCATTATTTCATATTCTATACCACAAATATCAGAGCCAGCTATCATAAAAAACTGGCTCTGAACAAATTTTATTAGTTTTTCCTTGTCCAAAACTTATCCAGAACATTAAGTATATTACTACCATTTATTTTATATTCGTTTTGCGAAAGATTCTGTGGTAATACCGCTTCTATCATTTTCTTGCTCTTAAATCTCTTTACCTCATTTACTTTATCTTTATCATTCACCCGCTTTCCAAGGTATACTTCTTCTACGTCTCTGCAAAAAAATACCAGTTCATATGCATGCGTTTCACAATATTTTTTTATATCTTCAAATAATTTTTTTGTTTCATAATTTGTATCATAATCGTCCAAATCTATAAAATAAATTACCGTTGTATCTTCTGGATAAGCTTTGATATATTTCCCTATTTCTTTCTGTTTCTTCGGTGAAGCATACATTGATTTTGACTCTAAAAAAATAGGTTTATAACTGATTTTTGGATCATTCACATAAAATCTATGAATTGTTTCATTAATATATTGGTAATCCGTTCTCGCTTTGGAGTTAGTCTCTACGCAAAGAAGTATCTGCCTACTCATCATCACCTCCAAGTATTCCAAGAAAATCCGAAGCATCTACATTGAATGGTGAATCTTCGATAAAGCCATTTCTATAAGCACGTGCGGGTGTCTGATTTCCATTATTTGCCCAAGTGTGAACCGTATTAATACTTGAAATAAAATTAATAGATTCTTTGTTACGTTTGAGCAAGCTCATCGGTGATAAGTTATGTGCCGTAAAGCAAAGCTGTCCATTTCCATAAAGAATAAAATACTCAATCAATTTATCCAGATATACATCGTTTATATTTGCATCCAATTCATCAATAAATGTAATCTGTCCATCCGCAGACATATCCAGATACTCAAAAAGTTCCATAATCTTTTTTATACCACGGCTCTCAAATTCCTGGTCAAGAGTATAATCTTTATAAATCATTCGTAAATTATACTTATAAAATTGATCATAATCTTTTTTTTCAATGGCAATATCACATAATTCCGGTTTAAAAATCTGAACGAATGCACACATACGTGAGATTTTTTTTTCAAATTTTTCAAACTTATTTTTTAAAATAAGATTCGCACTGATCTGACCACTGTTCCCCCAGTCCGTTAAATGATAATATAATTTATCTTCCCCTTTTCCGGCTTCTGTTAATGCGAGTGTTTTTATTTCTTCACGTAAAAAATAATTCTTATGGTCATCCGCTTCATCAATACTTACATTCAATGACAAACCAAACAAAATCAATAATGAAATATAGTACATTTCATCATTTTGCCTGTATTTTTCTTTTAAATCTTTCATTGTAAAAATACTTACCGCCAATGTCTGCATTCCGAGCAGGTTTAAGCTTTTTTCCTTTATCTCATGGAACATTTCATCACTTCCTAATTGCAATAGTATGCCATCCGCCGTCTCAAATACCAGATTATAACTGTTTTTGGTATAATTTCCCTTTTTTTGTTCTAACTTTTCACTCAAAATATGACATCTGTTGTCTATTCCAATTTCAAATGATATGGTATATTTTAAAATATTTTTTTTACCCCCAAAATCTGTATAAACTTCACACTCAATAAATCCTGAATGCGTTTTCTTATTGATCGTTTCCACTAATATCTTCTGATTATCACTATCGATCAGATAATTTTTATCCGTCAAAAAGTTCTGCAAAATTTTCACTGCCGTAATAATTGCTGTTTTCCCCGAACCATTTTCCCCATAAATAGCCTTTATTCTATATTTCTCTGGATCAAAATCACTGTTATTAATTGTCTTTTTGTAAAAATTCAATTCAATTGGGACTTCAATGTTTTTTATTCCTGATATTTTCAAACTTAATAAATAAAATAATGGTTTCATTTCTTTGTCACCTCCATGATTTCATCATAACACAGCAAAAGGTAAAAGAAAATACATTTTGTATTTTCTTTTACCTTTTATTATTTCCGCCTGAAAGCTTTCTAGTCAAAAAATTTTATGGTATCTTCTTCAACTCTTATTAGTAAAAAACAAATAGAACTTATTAATGCAACAAACAAATTATCTCCAGAACAATTAGATAATCTTCTTATATTTTTAAATTCCTTAAACGCAAAAAAGCAGTAAATTCCAGCATTCTGGAACTTACTGCTTTCCTTTTCCTGTTTATTTTTCAAACTTTTCTATGATGCATGTATGTTGCTTGGAATCTTTCGCATAATTAATTCTAACAAGTATCAGATTTCCATGATAATCTTTCAATCCATGCTTTCATATATTAATTTAAAACTTCCTTATTCGGAATCGAAACCATTTTATCCATCCAATGATAACTCAGATATCCCAAATAAACAAGAAACAGAATCTTTTCTCTCAATGAAAAAACAGCCCTTGCGGACTGTTTTTTCGAGGAGTTTAGTTATGAAAATGTTAATCTATATAAAGGAAAATTGGCATTTTTAGTAAGCACCATTCTGAATGCTTACATCAACAAGTGCTTGTCTGTTGTTCTCTTGTTGATAATAGTAATATACAAAATAAATGTGTACGAATTATGTCGGTTTTCGAAAACATTTCTAAAATTCCAAATAAATTATTTTATAATTCGTTAATATTTTATTTGTTTCTGTTTAGATTTTTTTGTATGATCATAGTCTGCCCGGTATTTTTCCTTTTATACATAACATTTCAATTTTTTATTTATCACATCTGCCTCTGCTCCAACAGATATTTGCTCAGTCCGATCATTTTCTGATCTTCTGCGCTGTTATAAAACTGTACCGTTCCCGGTGTCACAGCATCCGAAACCAGACTATACTCTTTTAATTTATGAAGTGTCTCTCTGGCAGTTCCTGCACCACCGTCAAAAACCGCTACTCCGGAGCCGAGTACTTTCTGAATCGTCTTACGCACCAGTGGATAATGCGTGCAGCCAAGAACAACTGCATCCACTTTTCTTTCCTGGTACGGTGCAAACAGATTTTTTAAGAAATGTTCCAGTGCTTCCCCGGAAAGTTCTCCGCGCTCTACGAATTCCACAAGCCCCGGACATGGCAGTGATATGATCTCCGCCTGATCCTGAAATTTCTGCATAAGGTTATGGAACTTTTTTTCCCGCAATGTCATAGGCGTTGCCATGACAAGCACCCTTGAATTTTCTTTTACAGACACTGCCGGTTTTAATGCCGGCTCAATTCCGATGACCGGGATCTCTTTCTGGTATTTTTCCCTTAAAATGTGAATCGCTGCGCTTGTCGCCGTGTTGCATGCGACAACCAGTGCTTTTACATTCCGCGACCTTAAGTACTCCGCATCTGCCAGTGTGAGTTTTCGCACTTCCTCTAAGGTCTTTGTTCCATAGGGCGCATTTTTTGAATCCCCATAAAATATAAAATTTTCATTTGGCATCAATGCCACCAATTCCCGAAGTACGCTGATTCCACCAACACCGGAATCAAATACACCAATTGGTCTCTGCATCTCGTCCATATTACGATTTCCTGCTTTCTTCTATTTTTCCCAATATTTCTGATTGCTCATACTTGTCTTGATACACTATGTCCTTACTATTATCTGTCCACTCACACGTAACTTGGCATTATCGATATCTTACTCTGCCCAGACCGCCCTGCTTCCATTATCTGTGCGATTCACCACGAGTTTACGGTCGATCTGTTCTTTCAGTTCCGTCACATGGGAGATGATTCCAACCATGCGGCTGTCACCGGCAAGTTCCCCCAGCACCTCGATCGCCTGCTGTCTCGACTGCGCATCCAGAGAACCAAATCCCTCATCGATAAACATCATATCCGGGTGGATCGCCCCTGCGCTCCGCTCCACGATATCGGACAATCCGAGTGCCATCGCAAGTGCTGCCAGAAAAGATTCCCCGCCGGACAGTGTTTTCACGTCGCGCTCGCTGTCCGTCACAAGACTGTAAACAGACAGATCCAGTCCTTCGTTTGTCTTTCTTCCCGTGTTTGCCTCTTCCTTTAACTTAAGGATAAACTGATGATTGCTCATCGTCAAGAGCCGCTTGTTCGCTTCATGGATGATCTGTTTAAAATACTGCCTCTGGATATAAGTTTCAAAATCGATTTTTGCAGAACCGGAAAGTCTTCCGTTCGCTGTCTTAGACAGACTTTTGATGACCTGATCTTCGCTCTCCATTTTTTTTCCCTTTTCCAGATAGACGGCACAATTCTGCAGCACTGCCCTGTCATTTTCATATGCTGTGTGCAGCTCCATATACGTTTTTTCCGCCTCTTTTAATGCCTGTTTTTCTACTTTCAGCCGCTCATTTAATTCTGTCGTATCAGTATATGTTTTTCCGCTGACCTGTTTCTCCAAAAGTTTCTGCTCACTCTGCTGTCTTAAGCACTGAGACTCATACTCTTTCTCTTCCCGCTCCAGTTTTGATCTGCCCCGCTCCGGCAGGATCGCAAGGTGATATGTTTCTTCAGAAACAAACCCGGATTTTTCCAAAAGTTTTGCATATTCTTTTTCCGTTTTTACTGCAAGCTTTTTTGCTGTTTTCTGATTTTCTTCCTCTGCGAGTTTCTGTCCTTTTAACGTGTTCATCGCTTCTGCCAGCTCCGACACTTTTTGCCGTTTCTTCGCTATCTCCTGCTCTGCTGCCTCCAATGCTTTCTGCATTGCGGCATACTGTTTTTTTGCTTCGGCAAGAGATGGATACACAAGCTTCTCACGGATCTGTTCCGCTATTTTCTGCAGACTGACATAGTTTTGCTCTGCTTCTTTTCTCTGCTGTTTTGCAATCGTCTGTGCCAGTACAAAATCAGCTTCCTCTTTCTCGACTGCCTGCGCAAGCTTCTGCTTTTCTGTTTTCTCTGCCTCAAAAGCAGCATACGCCAGATCGCGCTTTTCTTCTGCTGCAGCCCTTGTCTTTTTTGCCTGCTCCACTTCCAGTTCTGTCACCGCATGGTCAGAAAGCTTCGCCGGATCCGGATGGACCGTTGAACCGCAGACCGGGCATGGACAGCCCGCGCTCAGATTTTCTGCCAGGATCCCCGCCTGCTCTTTTAAAAAGGCTTCATACATATGTTCATAATGCTTTGCCGACTCCGAAGCGCTGAGAGATGTCTGCTCCCAGTTTTTCTTCGTTTGCTCCACGACCTGCTCCTGCCGCTTCTGCTGTTCTTTTAATGCAGCAATCCCAGCCTTTTTCTTATGGAATGACTCCTCTGATATTTTCCCGAGGTCTTCCCACACCTTTTTGGCCTGCTGCTCCTCTGACCTTGCATTCTGCAGTGCCTCATAAGACGGGAATGACTGCTCTAACGCAAGCATTTTTTTCTGGATATCTGCCGCTTCTCTTTTCTGTTTTGCCTCCGCCTCCTGCTGCTGTGTCTTTAATGTCTCGAACATCTCCTGATCGTTCGCCAGTGTTTCTGTCATTTTTGCGATCGCCTGTGCCGACTGCTCCACTTCCTGCTGCTGTCTGAGATTCTGCTGCTCCGCCACAAGCACTTTATCTGCTTTCCGTGCATTTTCGATCTGCTGTCTGCGCTCTTTCGATTCCGCCTGCCTTGCTTCCAGCTCTTTTCCATTCTGTCTGATTTTTTCCAGAGAAACAAAAAGTTTATTGATCTCCTCATACTTTGTGATCTTTTTATTCAGTTCCTCCACATTTGCCCTGCGGAGATTCTGCTCTTTTAACGCATCCTTTAACCGTTCCCGCAAACGCTCCACAAGTTCATCCAACGGTAATTCTTCACTTTCAGGAAGCAGAATGATCCTGCTTTTCTCCTGCTCAAATGCACGGTCGTTCTCCTGGATGCGCTCATCCATCTCCATGGATTTTCTTCTAAGATTTTCCTGGATTTTCCAATAGATGTCTGTCCTGAATAATTTGGAAAAGATCATTTTCCGCTCGTCCGACTTTGTATACAGGAGTTTTAAAAAATCTCCCTGTGCGATCATCACGATCTGCGAAAACTGGTCTGCGGTAAGCCCCAGGATTTCAATAATTTTTGCATCGGTAGCATTTTTCTTTTCCGGGAAAACAGTTCCATCCGGCAGGGTGAGTTCGACACTGTGTGGCACTTTCTGCTCCCTGATCTTGCCGTTTTTCAGTGTTTTCGTAATCTTATAGTCCGGGTTTCTGCGCACGCGGTATGTCTGTCCCCGGTATAAAAATTCCAGTTCCACATAGGTTTCCGTCTCCGGCTGGGCATACTGGCTGCGCATCATGTTTCCGTTTCGCTCACCGCCGCTGGTCTGATTGTAAAGTGCGTAAGTGATCGCATCAAAAATGGTCGTTTTTCCTGCTCCGGTATCTCCGGTGATCAGAAAAATCCCCTGCTGTTGCCCGGTAAAATCAATGACATTTTTTCCCGCATACGAACCAAATGCCGACATGGTAAGCTTCAAAGGCTTCATTCTGCCACCTCCTTTTCCCCGTTTATCACAGTGCGGATCACATTGTCCTCATCCTCCGTCATCGCCCTTCCGTTCATCTCCTGAAAAAAGGTCACAAACGCATCATAAGGATCGAGGCTCTCCACTTCCTCTTCCGAAAACTCCAGAATCTTCCTTGTCCGCTCATTGTCTATTTTTATCTCCAGAATATGGTCATAGACCTGTTCTAACTTTTCTTTCGGCTGGTACGCTTCCACCTCATCTGTCAATGTAATGCTCACATAATCGTGACAGTTGTCCTCAGCCGCTGCATTTAAAATCCCATCCAGATGCCCGATCATTTTGCGCACCCTGCGCATCGGCGTAAGCGGCAGTTCTGTGATATACGGCTCGCTTCCTTTTTCCAAAAGTTCCACCATAGTCACGGTCTTTTCATCGCCTGCCTCGCTCACGGAATACTGTAACGGTGTTCCACAGTAACGGTTCTGTACACGCCCTATTTTCTGTTTTCTGTGAATGTGTCCAAGCGCTGCATAATCAAACGGTTCTAACACCGCTGTATCCACATTTTCAATCCCTCCAACCATGCGGATCTCGGAGTCTGAAGTCTCCGGCTCCCTGCCCGCAGCAGTATAAAACTGATGGCTTACGATGATATTACGCTTTGCAGTGTCGATGTTCTCCCGCTCTATGACAAGCCGGACAGCCTCATCATAAGTCGTAATGTCACCATCGATCAGATTTCTCACATAGGAAGGCTTCACAAAAGGAAGCAGGTAAATGCATACCTCGCCGTATGCATCAAAAAAACTCACTTTTCTGATGGTCTCCTCCCGGGTAACCGGCGGCATACCTGCGATCATCACCCTGTGTTTTGCCAGAATGTCACTCGCAAAATCAATCCGTTTCGCACTGTCGTGATTCCCTGCAATGATGCAGACTGTCACTTCCGGCTCCAGATCGTTCAGTGCTGTCAGAAACTCATCAAACACTGACACTGCCTCCGCAGACGGTACCGGCGTATCATAGATATCCCCTGCAATGAGAACCGCATCCGGCTTCTCGCATTCTGCCAACGCCACGATTTTCCCTAATATATCCCGCTGTTCTGCGATCATATTGTAATGATGCAGCTGCTTTCCAATATGCAGATCTGACAAATGAAAGAATTTCATGTTCCTCTCCTTTTGCTCTAAGCTGACGTTTCCTATTACAGAAAAAGCCACAACAGACAACTGTTTCCATTGTCTGCCATGGCAGTCTGTTATTTCAAAAATCCGTTGATGATCTGTTCCTCGGCTTCTTTTTCCGTAAGTCCAAGTGTCATAAGTTTGATCAGCTGCTCGCCTGCAATTTTACCGATAGCTGCCTCATGAATGAGGTTTGCGTCAATATTATTGGCGGTAAGCTGTGGGCTTGCTGTCACACATCCATGATCCATAATGATCGCATCGCACTCACTGTGGCCTGCACAGGCTGCGTTTCCGTTCATAATAGAAAAGAATTCCTGTCGGGATTCTCCCTTTGCCACCGAACGTGACACCAGATTACAGCTGCAGTCTTTTCCGTTCATATCGATTGCAAAATCCGTCTTGGCATACTGTTTTCCGTGTGTCATGATCTTCTCATGCACTTCTAAGGAAGCTCCGTCTGCAAGATCTCCTTTGGTGATACGGACTGTGGAGTCGATTCCCTTGATCTGGGTTGTCTCCATCTCCATATGTGCGCCCTCTTTTAAATGCACGATGGTCTGTGGATTCATGATATTTTCACCATTTCCATCTCCCTCACCATAGTGGCGCTCAATGTATTTTACTTTTGCATTTTTCTCCAGATAAAATGTGTGGATTCCCTCATGCTTGGAAGTGTCCACGCCACAGTTGTGGATTCCGCATCCCGCGACGATCGTGACATCTGCGCCCTCCCCAATGTAAAAATCATTGTATACACATTCCTGCAATCCGCTCTCGCTCAAAACAACCGGAATATGAACGCTCTCATTGACCGTTCCCGGTTTGATAATGATGTCAATTCCGTCCTTGTCCTCTTTTGTGACAATATCAATATTGGCGGTGGTGTTTCGTGCAGCCTTTTTTCCATTGGCACGGATATTATAGGCACCTTCCGGAACCTCATGAAGTCCCGCCACCTGTTCTAATAAATTTTTCTGTACTAAATCCATGGTTCTTCCTCATTCTCCTGCTGCTGTTTTCTGTCGATCATCATCCTTTCAGCAGCTCTCTCACTACAAATCTGTTCTGCCAGTGCGGCTATGCTTTATCGATCAACGTCTGGCAGGTCTGTGCCGTATTCAGAAGTTCCGGAAGCACTTCCGCTTTGGTTCCGGTCTTGCGCACCTGTCCGTCTGCAATGACGATGATCTTGTCCGCAATGTCAAGGATCCGTTCCTGATGGGATATGATCAGAATCGTTCCGTTGATCTCATCTCTCATTTTTTCAAATACTTTGATCAGGCTGTTAAAACTCCAGAGGTCGATCCCTGCCTCCGGCTCATCAAAAATAGAAAGCTTCGTTCCCCTTGCAGTGATCATTGCGATCTCGATCCTTTTCAGCTCACCGCCGGAAAGACTTCCGTTGATCTCACGGTCAATGTATTCTCTTGCACACAGACCTACCTCCGATAAAATATCGCAGATCTCATTCACACTCATCTCTTTGCCTGCGGCGATCGTGATGAGGTCTTTTACGGTCAGCCCTTTAAAATGAACCGGCTGCTGGAATGCAAAACTGATTCCTTTTCTGGCGCGCTCTGTAATGTTCAAACCGGTGATATCCTCTCCGTCTAAAAGAATCTGCCCACTTGTCGGACGGATGATTCCTGCGATCATCTTGGCAAGTGTGGATTTTCCACCGCCGTTTGGTCCTGTGATCGCCACAAAATGATCGTCAATGGTGACACTGACATTTTTCAAAATCTCTTTATTCTCGTTGTTATCATCTACTTCATAGGTGATATTTCTTAACTCTAACATAAATCCTCCACTGTGCAGCCGATAAGCCACAGTATTTTTCGCAATCGCGATCCTGCTACTTTATAACGCTTCTTGGATATTTTACCATGATGGCATTTAACATGTCCTCATCCGGCTCAAACTCATACCTTGTGATACCGTTTTCGCCCTTGCAGACTGCCTCATAAAGTTTTGCATCTGCATTGCCGGACGCAATGTTTTTCACTGTAACCGATCTGTCATTCTCATACTTGTAAATGCTGCGGTCACCCTTCGGGGCAATGGTCAGCACATCATCCATACTAAGATAGGCAATTTTCTTTCTCTTTGCTTTATTCCTGATCTTCGCAAATCTCAGGTCGCCATCATAATATGTATACTCATACTCCACTTCACTGCGAAATGCAAACAGATACCAGATCACACCAAAGATGATCGTCGGCACCAGAAAGATAACCGGTGATACAAACATGCTAAGTACTAAACAAAGACAGGTTAAAACAAAAAATGCGATCATTCCTGCCTTATGTCCACCCGTTGTTTTTTTCGGAACAATAACTAATTTTTCCTGCATAATCATTTCCTCCAAACAAAATTTCGTAATGATAATTATATACGCTTTTTTCCCTCTGTACAACTTCTTTTTTATCATGTAAAATAAGATAATAGAAATTTTCGTATTTTTTCGTTCAGGAGGAAAAAAAGAATGATCACATATCAGTATACCCAGAAAGACTGGACAACATTCAAAGAAGGGATCAAACGTGAGTGGGCAGTCACCAATGGCATTGGCGGATACGCAGGAAGCTCGATGATCGGCGCACACAGCCGTACACATCAGGGGTACCTGATTGCCAGCCTCCATGCACCAATTGAGCGCTATCTCGTTTTTTCCAAGATCAACGAAACAGCCACTGTCGGAACCAGCACGGTTTCCTTTGAGACTTCCCAGCACTGTGCTTCCGGAAAAACGGTTTACACAGAGGGACAGAAGTTTCTCACTTCCTTTATCTATGACGGAAGCGTGCACTACACCTATGAGACAGACAATTTTTCTTTTGAAAAGCACATCACATTAAAAAGGAACGCCAATGTCTGCGCAGTCGCCTATGAACTGACCGCCGGGGACAGCGACTGTACCTTTACGCTCACACCGCTTTTCAACTACCGCGAGCACAGTGAGAGCAGCACCCCGGACACTTTAAAATTTGAGACATTTACAAAAGACAGGACATTTTATCTTGTTCCGGAAAAAAATAAAGATATTGCCATTCGTTTTCAGACAAGTGAAGGAACTTTTTCCGAACGTGAAACTGTTTATGACATCGACATGCAGTTACAGATTGAAGTGGATCTTGAGACAGATGGGCTTGACTGCCATTACTGCCCGGTTGACCTGTCCATTGCAGTTCCTGCCAACACAACCAAAAAAGTTTCCATCCTGTGCAGTATCGGTGACGTGAACGAGCGTCCTGCCCCTGTGTCTGCTACGGAAGCATTTTCCATTTTAGAGGAAAATGCCCGCTGCCATGCAGAACTTTTTGAAAAAGCCGGATACCGCGACTCGTTTGCCAACCAGCTGGTGCTTGCCAGCGACCAGTTTCTGACTTACCGCGAGTCCACGAAAATGATGACTGTTCTCGCCGGACTTCCGTGGTTTACCGACTGGGGCAGAGACACAATGATCGCCTTTACTGGTCTGACGCTCTGCACGAAACGTTTCAAAGAAGCTGAGGAGATTCTTCTGACATTTGCCAGATATATCCGCCACGGAATTGTGCCGAATATGTTCCCAGATGACAATATGCCGCCGCTCTATAACACGGTGGACGCCTCTCTCTGGTACTTTTATGCGGTCTATCAGTACCTTCATTATAACCCGGCTGCCGAGGCGGAAGCTTTTGTAAAAGAACAGATTTTCCCTCATTTAAAAGAAATCATCTCCGCCTATGAAAAAGGAACGGATTTCAGCATTTATATGGAAGACGACGGGCTCATCCACGCCGGAAGCGGTCTTGACCAGATCACCTGGATGGATGTCCGCGTCGGTGACTGGGTAGCAACACCGCGCCACGGAAAACCGGTGGAGATCAACGCACTGTGGTACAACGCTTTACGGATCATGGAATCACTCTGTGAAAAATTTGACGAAGATGCTTCTGCTTACCGCACACGCGCCAATCAGGTAAAAGAATCCTTCAACGCAAAGTTCTGGGATTCCTCCAACCAGTGCCTGTTTGATGTTGTGGATGGTGACGAGCCGGACGACCATATCCGTCCAAACCAGATTTATGCCGTATCCCTTCCATTTTCCCTGCTCCCGGAGGAACAGGAAAAAGCAGTTGTCGCGCTTGTGGAAAAAGTGTTGTTTGTCGGCTGTGGACTTCGCTCTCTCGCACCGGATCATCCGGACTACCATGGCATTTACTGCGGTGCTCTTGCAAAGAGGGATGCCGCTTACCATCAGGGAACTGCCTGGGGCTTTTTGCTCGGTGGATTTTTCAGTGCCTATATGAAAGTGAACCACCACTCCTCCTCTGCTGCCGAAAATGCCGTCCACATGTTAGAGCCTGTGAGAAAGCATCTGTCGGATTCCGGCTGTATCGGTTCCATCTCAGAAATCTTTGACGGGGATACACCACACAATCCCCGCGGCTGTTATGCCCAGGCCTGGAGTGTTGGGGAGGTACTGCGCTGCTACTGTGAAGATATTCTTCCTTATTTATAATTTTCATTTTTTGCTTGACAACAAAGGTTCCTTCCTTTACAATAATCTTTGTTGTGAGCAACAAGCCCAGTTAGCTCAGTTGGTAGAGCAAAGGACTGAAAATCCTTGTGTCTCTGGTTCGATTCCGGAACTGGGCATCTGCGGGTGTAGTTCAATGGTAGAACACCAGCCTTCCAAGCTGGATACGTGGGTTCGATTCCCATCACCCGCTTTTTGTGTACAACGAATGTGCTAAGAATGAATCTATTTCATTCTTAGCATTTTTTATTTTAGATAAACTTTATACTTTTTCCCTTTTAACCTGCTTCTTTCTATGTTATCCTATCATTATCGCGTTAGAAAAACGCACAGAATTACGGAGGTTTTCCTATGGAAAAGAAAACTGCATTCAAAGACCTTTCCCGCAAAGCAAAGGTGCAATATATCTGGGACTATTACCGCTGGCACATCATTGCTGCCATCTGTCTTGTGGCGTTTGTCATTTCCATGATCGTACATTATGCTGCCTATAGGGAAAGTGTTTTAGATATAGTGATGGTAAATACCCTAAATCCTTATGAAGAAAGCGTTTCTTCCACAGATGAATTTTTTGAACAGGAAGGCTTTACAAAGAAAGAAGAAGTTACCGTAGATACCTCCATCACTTTTTCTGATGACGATAATTACTCCACAAACTACTATAGTAACCAGAAACTGACTTTAAAACTTTCTGTCGGTGATGCCGACGTTCTTTTTGCACCGGAATTTGTGTTCCAGCAATACGCTGATGCCGGAAGTCTTATGCCTCTTACGGATTATTTAACAGCGGATGAATTAGAACAGTACAAAGATATGATCGTCTATGCAACAGATTCCGAAACCGGTGAGACACTCCCTTGCGGTCTGGAACTGAACGACAACCAATGGCTTTCTGACTACGGTTACTACACCGGAACGGTCTGCTTCGGCATTGCATACGCAACTGATAACAAAGGGAATGCTGTTGATTTCTTTCATTATGTTATGAACTGAACACCTATTGATAAAAAAATCGTGCAAACATGATACGTTTCTGTTCGCACGATTTTTTATTTCAATTATGATTTACAATCTCCGTTACTCCAGCTTAAACCGTTTCACCTCAGTATCAAGCAGATCTGCGATCTCATTGTTATGATCAGCCGCTTTCTGGATATCTCCCACACTTCCTGTAAGATCTGTGGACATTTCTGCCACATTTACAATGCCCTTTGCGCTCTCTTCGACAGCAGCACTGACTGCTGTAGTCGATTCTTTGATCTCATCCATGGCTTTCTGCAATTCGCCGGCAGCACTTGTGAAATCTTCCATAATGGCATTCATATCACCTGCATCTTTGCTGTAAAACTCACTCATTTCCACTAACTGCTGATAACCATCCATAGCAGTTATTCCCGCAAATTCGACCATATTTTCTGCCTCTTGTGCCAGACCATTCACAGCCTCAACTACCGCTGCGCTCACTTTTTGTATCTGTTCTGCAGCTTCTGCCGAATTGGCAGCAAGTTTTCCGATTTCATCTGCCACGACTGCAAATCCTTTTCCTGCCTCTCCTGCCCTTGCCGCCTCAATGCTCGCATTTAATGCCAACAGATTGGTCTGATCGGTGATCTCGATAATATTTGCCGTAAGCTGTGCTATCTCCTGCACCGCTTGGGACTGCTCGATCTTCTCATTCAATTTCTGTGCCATGTCGGCCACCTGCGTTGCAACCTCCTGCTGTTTGCTTGAGGCTTCTGTGCGGACACTGTCTGCCCGTCCGTTCATTTCACCGGAAGACTCTTTTCCATGCTCTGCACGTGCTGCCATGTTTTCAATGGATGCATAAACCTGTCCCACTGAGGTGCTGATCTGCTCCAGTGAAGCGTTTGTCTCCTCCATTGCCGCACTCATTTCCTCCATAGTTGCGGAAACGTCTGTGATATTCACCTCTGCTGCTGCAAGGTTTTGTGCAATCTTTTGTGACGAACCATTTAAATGTTCTGAATTGTCGGAGATCTTCAACATGATTCCCCGTATGTATTCCAATAAAGCATTGACATTCCCTGCAATGAGTTCCATCTCATCTCCACTGTGGATGTCCAGCTTCTGCGTCAGATCTCCCTCATTATGCACGATCTCATAAATCTTGTCGTCCACTTTCTGAAGACCTCTCGTGATCGTTGAAATAATGATGCTGAGAGCCGCTACTGCCAGGACAATGCAGACCGCACCAATCTTGACCACTCCCACAAGTGATGCCTCAAGCCGGGCAGTAATATCAGATGCATCATAATCACACCCCAGAACTGCCACCACTTTTCCTGCGCTGTTTGTGATTGGCTTGTAGACTGTGATCAGGTCTCCATCCTCCGTCTCATCAATATAATCCTGCACATATTCCTGTCCTTCAAATACAGATTTTAACTCCTCATAAGAGTCAGCAAAAGGATCCCCGAGATAACTTACATCTTCGGTTGCTTCCACATCTACTCCGTAATAAACATTTGTCCCATCGGTATATAAAGTATACAGATATGCAATCCCACAGCTGTCCTTCATATTTTTTAAGGCTGCCAGGACTCCTTTATATGCATCGCTTTCTTCTGCCCCCGGAACGATCTGCTCCACCTCGTCGCCATCTAACATACGAAGTGTCAGATCTGCCGCCATGTCTGCCTCCTGAACGCCCATCTCAACCATGCCGTCTTGGATATGTTTGTAAGAATTTACTCCCATAACCACACAGACAACGAGTACACATACACATACCGGGATCAGTATTTTAAATTTGATCCCCAGCTTTCTTGTTCTGACTTTCCGCTTCATCTATTGTTCCTCCAGATTTTCTCTTAAACACACGCATTTCCACAACACCTGTATTTTCCGTCTTTGATATTACTATTATATACCAAAAAAGCACAGATTCAAGTAAAAATCCCCGATAGACCGTCTCATACCGGGGATTTCTGTTATCCGGAAAAGTATTCTTTTTTACTCTAAGATCACGACCGAATACGCAGGTATGGTAAGCTGTTCTTCATCCAGAACGGCAGCTTCCGTTCCTGTCAGAAGCTCCCCTGCGATCTGCAATGGATATTTCCTGTCTTCCGTTGCTCCGAGAGCTGATTTCCCAAAATCGACCGTCTGTGCCTTCTCTGAAGTATTGAACACCAGCGTCAATTGTCCCTCATCACAGGTTTTCCGGATCACGCATACCGTATCATCCGAAATCCCCTCATCAAATGCGACCTTTCCTCTGGCGATCACCGGATACTCATTCCGCAATGCGATCGTCTGTTTCACAAAGTTATAAATGGAATTACCATCGTTTTCCTGCTCCTCTAAACTGCCATACTTCATCTTAATATCGTCCATATCCTTTGGTCCGTCACACATACCCGTAGCATCGGCATCCGTCGACCAGTACATCGGAGCACGCTTATTTTCATCTTTTCCGGAGCCTTTCATTCCAAGCTCCTCCCCATAATACAAAAATGCACTTCCCGACATCAGAAGATTCATTGCATTTCCAAGCTTTGTCTGCGCTTCACTATAATCGCCGGAATAATAACCTGCACTCCGCGCCATATCATGATTGGTGTAAAATGGTGCGTCAATGTAAGTATCGCTGTAGCTGCCGTAAAGCTCCTGCGTATTGACAAGACTCTTTCCGTAAGCAGAAGCGCCATTGATTCCCTTTACTGTGTCTGCGATGATACCGTCCTTATCCGCAAAAGTAAAATCAAAGAAACTGTCCATGCCACTCTGATAATATTTCGCATAGACATTGTAATCATTCCATGCCTCTCCGACCAGATATGCATCCTCTTTTTTGGATTTCACCATATCATTAAACCAGGTCAGGACTGCAATATTTTTATCATCTGCGCCCGAATAGAATTCCTTTACTGCATCCAGACGGAAACCATCCACTCCGAAATCCAGCCAGAACTGTACGATCTGTTCAAACTCTGTCTTTAACATCTCATTATCCCAGTTGAGATCCGGCATCTCGCTCCAGAACTGTCCTTCATAATACCAGTCTGTTCCCTCCACCGGATAATAACCGCCTAGTTTTTCTTTGGAAAAATTATAATAATCTACATAAGGGCACTCTGACGCATCTGGTTCTGCACCTTTCGGAAGACCCTGCAAATATTGGTATGCAGTCTGGAACCACTCATGCTGTGAAGATGTGTGGTTCATGACAAAATCGATGATCACATTGATTCCACGCTTATGGCATTCATCTACAAGTGTCGTAAAATCGTCCATCGTCCCGTACTCCGGATCGATCGCTTCATAATCCGTCACATCATATTTGTGATACGTTGTGGACGGCATGACCGGCATCAGCCAGATACCATTACATCCCAGATCCGTGTCCGTCCCAGGATCACCGTCATTGATATAATCAAGATTTTCTGTCAATCCCTTCAGATCACCGATCCCGTCCCCGTCACTGTCATAAAAGCTGTAAACAAACACTTCATAATAAGTACGGTAATTGTCATCGATCACATTCTCTTCCGCCGTATTGACCTGCTGCATCAAAGACAATGCAGTAACTTCATTCCCTTCGCTTTCTGTATCTGTCTCCGTCCCACTCTCCGGTACTGACTCTGTGCTATCCACGCTGTCTGCCGGTGTGCCGGCATTATTTCCACAAGCGGCCGTCTGTATCAACATCATTCCTGCTATCAGGGCTGCTATCAAACGCTTTTTCATTCCTATACCTTACCTTTCCCATATTCTGTAACACTTTTATATTTACATAAAAAGGGACTGCTGTATCAAGATTTTCACTCTCATACAACAGTCCCACACACAGCCAAAACTTATCCGCTGCCCGGGTTAACCCTTTACAGCTCCACTCATTCCATCTACATAGAATTTCTGTGTCAGTAAGAACAGAATTGCAATCGGAATGGATACCACAACTGCGCCTGCGGCAAAACAGGTATACCAGCTGTCAATGTATTCTTTTTCAAGCATCTTCCAAAGACCGATAGATACGGTGTAGTACTGTGCATCAGCACGGCAGATAACCTTTGCAAAAATGAAGTCTACCCACGGTCCCATGAAGGATGTCAAAATGGTATAAACAATAATTGGTTTACTGAGCGGCGCGGTAATTTGGGTAAATACCTGCCATCTTGTTGCCCCATCGATGATCGCAGCCTCGTCCAGCGCCTTCGGGATCGTGTCAAAGAAACCTTTTGCAACATAGAATCCAACACCGGATCCTGCTGAGAATACGATGATCAAAGCGATACGGATCATAGATCCCTCTGCCAGTCCAAGAGCCTTTAAAATATAGTAAACAGCGATCATGGACATAAAGGATGGGAACAATCCGAGGATCATTGCCACATTCATAAATGGTTTTCTCATGTTAAAACGCATTCTTGACATTGTATAAGATACTGAAAGTACAAAAATGGTTGAAATGATACATGTAAAAATCGCAATGATAAAAGTATTCACAAACATTTTCGGGAAGTTCAAAATACTTGTATCTGTGAATAATTTCACATAGTTGTTGATCGTATAAGTCTTCGGGAAGAAAGTGGTTACGTAAGAACCTTTCTCACCGCGGAAACTTGTCAGGACTACCCAGAAAATCGGCAGCACCCAGATGAATGACAGGATTGCCAGAAAAATATGGATAATAATATTCACAATTGTTTTCTTTGCTTTTGTGCCAGATGTCACTTGTTTTTTACTCATTACATGAATCCCTCCTCATCTTTGTAGGATGCGGTATTACGATATGTTACCAGCGCAACGATCGCAAGGACAATGAACGTCATAATACCAATTACTGCACCTAAGTTGTAGTAGTTCTTATCAACGGTCAGTTTGTACAGCCATGTAACAAGCAGATCTGTCTTACCGGCTGTTGCATCCACCGGTGTCGGATTACCGCCGGACAGCAGGTAGATAACGTTGAAGTTATTGATATTTCCGGTAAACTGTGTAATGAGGTATGGTGTCATGACAAATAACATATATGGCAATGTGATCTTGAAGAATATCTGGATTGCATTAGCTCCATCAATCTTCGCTGCCTCATATAATTCACCCGGAATGTTCTGTAAAATACCTGTTACCTGAAGTAACGTATATGGGATACCTACCCACAGGTTGATAACGATAACTGTCACTCTGGCCCATGTCGCACTTGAGAAAAATGGAAGCGCCGTATCGATCAGACCATATTTTAATAATAAAGTGTTCACGATACCTGTAGGCTGTAACATACTTCTCATGATCAGCAGGGAAACAAACTGAGGTACTGCGATGGATAATACAAAGCAGAATCTCCAGAATCCCTTAAAATGTGTCTCTTTACGGTTGATCACGATTGCAAGGATCATACCGAAAATATAGTTTAATGCTGTTGCAAAAATCGCCCAGGTGATCGTCCATGTCAGTACGGAATAGAACTGCTTACCGATACTGTCGTTCAAATTTAAGATTTTTGCAAAGTTTGCAAGCCCAACCCAGTCAAATAATACCAGATGATCATTTACCTTGCTGTAATTGGTAAATGCCATGGAAATATTATAGATCAGTGGAAGGATCGTAAAGATCAATACTCCCATGATCGGCGCTGCAAGTAATAATTTATGTAAATTTTGATCAAACAAACTCTTGAAGTCTTCTTTAAAGGTGTTCAGGTGCTTTCCTGATTTTGCAAGCACTTCTGATTTATAAGAGCTTTTTACTGCCTCTCTCCACACAACGATAAACATCAATGTAATATAAATCGTTGCAACTCCATACAACAGGATCAGGGATGACTGATCACCGGCAGTGTACTCATAGATACTTTTCTTTTCATTCCAGACTTTTTCCTGCTCTCTCCATCCCAATGATGGAAACATGGATAAATTATAAATTCCGGATTGGATCATAAACCATATATATCCAATCTCAACAACCAGGAACATCAGTCCCTTTGCGATCTGTCTGTGTGCGATATTACCCAAGCCCATAATAAGCAGGGAAAGCTTTGTAATGATGTTTCCTTTTGTAACCGCACCGGTCACGGTATATGGATCCGCAAACTCTTTTTTTCTTTTTCCAGCCTGTATCACGTTATGGGCCTCCTTAAAATAAAAATAGATTCCTTAGTATCAAACAATCCTCAGAGCGCTCATGCGCCCCGAGGTTTGTATTTTGCATGTAAGAATCTTCTGTATTCTTTTTACTGTGCTGCGTCTGTGTTCATTGCTGTATTCATATCTGCTGTCTTTTCTGCAGCGTTATCATGTGTGACCTCGCCAGCTACAAGTGCTTTACCCATGTTCTCAGCTGGTGACCAGTAGTTACTCATCTCAGGTACTAATGGCTGCATGATAGATGTGTTGATCATTGCGTCTGCAACTGCTGCTGCAATCTCATCATCAACTGCAATGTTTGTGTTTGTAGGAAGGATGTTTCTCATATCGTAGTGATCTTTCTGAGCGTCCTCACCTGCAAGGTAAGCTGCCAATGCCATAGCAACCTGCATGTTCTCAGCATTTGGGTTTACACCGATTGCTTTAGATCCGATGAAGGATTTCATCTGGCAGTCTGTTCCGTTTAAGTTAAATGATGGAAGTGCTGCAACACCCATGTTGTCACCAAGTGCTTCTTTTACAGCTTCTGCATTCCATGTACCGGAGAATACAGCGTTTACGCTTCCGTCACGTAAACCTGCAAGACCAGCTCCGTCTGCATCATTGATAAAGTTAGGATTTGCAACTACATCAACTAAGTAATCTGTAACAGCTGCTGCCTTTTCTCCATCGAAGTCGATACCTGCTGCTGCGTCTGTACCATCTCCGAATAATGAACAGCCATTTCCAACATAGAATGCCTGAATGTACCAGGAATCAGATAATGGGAAGGCAACTTTTCCTTTCTCCAACATTGTGTCAAAGCTCTTGATATCCTCATCAGAGAATACACTCTTATCATAGTACATGAACCATGTATTAGATGTAAATGGGAATGCTACTACTGCATCATTGTATGTAACAGATGCTGTAATGGAATCGGAGTTTGTGCTTGTTACATAATCAAGATAAGATCCGCCGAGCTCAGCAAGTGCGTTTGCTGCTACTAAATCAGGGATGTTATCGTTTGCCAGCATATAGACATCTGCAGATCCCTCAACGTCTGTTGTGACAGTAGCTTTTGCATCACCCTCTGCACATACACCATACTCAAATGTGACATCCCAGTTTGGATGAGCCGCATTGAATGCGTCACATTCTTTCTGTAACCAGCCTGTATCCTGATCTTCCTGTGGGCTCCATACAGTCAATGTACCGCTCCATGCTTCCTCTTCTTCTTCTGTTGCTGCATCATCAGATGCTGCTGCTTCTGTAGAAGGTGCCGCATCGTTTCCTGCAGTTGTGTTGTCTGCTGCTTCCTGTTTGTCGCCGCAGCCTGCTGTCATTGTAGCTGTCATAGCTGCAACAAGTAATAATGAGATTGCTTTCTTTTTCATTTGATTCCTCTCCTTTTTTAGAATAAGACTTCTATATAAAATGCTTATGCATCTTATAGCGTATTTGTTATCTGCGATATACGGTTGCCAGAGTCCGTATCCATGCTCTCCGTTCTTCGCTCAAAGTATCTTTTCCGATACGCCAGCGCCAGTTGCGTCCCACCGTGGAAGGTGCGTTCATTCTGGCTTCATTTCCAAGCTTCATCAGATCCTGCATCTGGATAATGGCCACATCTGCGATACTTGCGTAGGCTGCCCGGATCAGTGCATCCGGTATTTCTTCTTTATAATGAATGTTCAGATACTCATACAGATATGCCAGCTCGTAATCTGACTTATCCCGGAAATAACCAACGATCGTTTCGTTGTCGTGAGTTCCTGCATATACGACCATGTTCGTGTCCTGATAGTTATGTGGAAGATGCTCATTCGCGGTGTCATCATCAAAGGCAAACATTAAAATCTTAATGCCCGGCCATCCGGTTTTTGTCTTTAACTTTTTCACTCCCGGAAGCCCGCCCTTTGGTCCGATGTCTTCCACGATCACCCGCATATCACCCAGAACCTCTGTCATGGCATCTGTCAGTTTCCTGCCCGGTCCTTTGCTCCACTTGCCATTTCTTCCGTCTTCTGCATCTGCAGAAACGGTGTAATAACGGACCAGACCGGAAAAATGGTCTAACCGGATCACATCAAATAATTCCATGTTCTCAAGCATTCTTGCCTTCCACCATGCAAAGCCATCCTCTTCCATGACGTTCCAGTCATATACCGGACTGCCCCATACCTGACCGCTCTCGGAAAATGCATCGGGTGCTGCCCCTGCGACCACATTCGGTCTTCCATCCGGTTCAAGTAAAAACATCTCACGGTGCGCCCATACATCCACGCTGTCTGACGCCACATACAATGGCATATCACCGATGATCTGGACTCCACGGCTATTTGCGTACTGCTTCAGCTGCATCCACTGCTTAAAAAACTCGTACTGGCAAAATTTGCAAAACATGATGTCATTATGTAATATTTCCTGATACTCTTTCACTGCCTCCTGATCTCTGTCCCTGAGCGGCACGTCCCAGCTCTGCCATTCTATATCTCCAAAATGCCGTTTCAATGCGGTATAAAGAGAATAATCAGACAGCCATCTGTCGCTTTTTTCTGTAAAAGCAAGGAAGTCTTCACTCTTCGCAGAAAATCTCGAAAAAGCCATTCGCAAAATCTTGTAACGGTTCTCATAGATGGTTGCATAATCAATATCTGCATCATCCGTTCCCCAGTTAAAACTGCGGATCTCCGTCTCCTGTAACAATCCATCCTTCACCAGATCATCCAGATCAATGAGATATGGGTTTCCGGCAAATGCGGAGTAGGACTGATACGGACTGTTTCCAAAACTGGTAGGACCGATCGGAAGCACCTGCCAGTACCTCTGCTTGAGATCGACAAGTAAATCAACAAATTGGAATGCAGCTTCCCCTAATGTTCCTATTCCATATGAAGATGGTAAGCTTGTGATTGCCAGCAGGACTCCTGCTCCCCTGGTCAATTCTTTTGATCCCAATTCATTTCCTCCCGTTCTGTTGGAATGATCCCGCATTCAAAACCTATACGAATTGTTTCGTGAATTTTCGTATCTGAGGTAATTTTAGTTTATTGGAACGTTTTTGTCAACGAATTTGCAAATATTAATATCGATTTTGCTATTTTTCACGTTTTTATATTTGTTTTTTTGTGTAAAATGACAAGTTTTTCTCGTTTTGTTTCGAAACTTTTTTGAAATCTCTGAGCAGACTGCTTGAAAACGGAAATTCGATTTTATATAATAAGAGAGAACATCGAATAATTATAACAAAGAGGATAAAGACTTGGCTACGATCAAAGATATAGCAAATCGTCTGGGTGTATCCGTCAGCACTGTCTCCAAAGGTTTGAACGGAGCAAGCGATATCAGTGATGAATTAAGACAGATGGTCTTAGATACCGCAGTGGAAATGGGATATGCGACCAAACGATCAAAAAAAGTAGAAAACCGCAAGCTTGCGATTTTCATTGAAAATATGGACTATGAAGCTGCCACACAGTTTGGTTATGAAATTGTCCTGGGATTCAAACAGAATGCGTTCCGCCACAACTGGGATGTGACAGTCATTCCGGTCACACCGGCATTCCAGCTCGCAGAAAAATATGACACCTATATGTTAAAGAATGGTTTCTGTGGAGCCTTTCTCGTCGGCTTCGCCCTTCACGACGAATGGATGAAACAGTTAGAACAAACCACCATGCCGACTGTTCTCTTCGACAATTATATTAAGAAGAATCCGAATGTTGCTTACATTGGAACGGACAACTATGAGGGAATCGATGCGGCAGTTGACCATCTCTACACACTCGGTCACAAAAAAATTGCCTTTTTAAATGGTTCCCTGCACTCCATGGTATCCGAGCAGCGTCAGGAAGCCTACTATAACAGCATGAAAGCACATGGTCTTGAGATCAATGAAGACCTGACCGTTTACGGCTATTATGTGGCAGACAGTGCAAAGTATCACGTTCCTACTTTTTTGGGTGCGGGTGCTACTGCGATCATCTGCGGCAATGACCTGATCGCATCCGGTGTTATCACGGAATGCAAGCTCCGCGGTTTCCGCGTGCCGGAAGATATCAGCGTGGTCGGATTCGATGACATTCCGATCTCCTCCATGCTAGAGCCACCGCTTACCACTATCCGGCAGGAACGCAGTGAACTCGGAAAATGTGCTTATGTCATTTTAAACTCCCTGGTACATCACATTCCAATCTGCCGTACACAGCTCCGCGCTACACTGATCGAGCGTGAATCAACCGCAAGATATCAGGCTCCGGTCAAAAAACAATAAGATCGCAGAAAAAAATCCGCCGTCCACAGCATCTGTGGGCTGGCGGATTTTTCTTATCTCAACACAAAAATAAAAAGCCCCAGATGCTGAACGAACTTCAACACTTGAGACCTCTTAATGCCGGCGACCGGAATCGAACCGGTACTGTATCGCTACAACAGGATTTTAAGTCCTGCGCGTCTGCCAGTTCCGCCACGCCGGCATATATGATAATGGGCAGAGGTGGATTCGAACCACCGAAGCAAGTTGCAGCAGATTTACAGTCTGTCCCCTTTGGCCACTCGGGAATCTGCCCATTCTTGTCAGCACAAATGTCCTGACAAGGATTGATTATAACATATCATTTTTCATTGTGCAAGATAAGATTTTATATTTTTTACACTTTATATTTCAGCACCGCAGCCGAATGTGGCAGCAGCGTGACGGTGATCCTTCCATCTTCCACTTCATATTCTTTCGGCATGAGCGAATAACCAGCCTCCGTGGTGATGATCAGACGCTCCATCTTACAATTTTTTGGAATACCGATACTCCATACTTCCTTTGTGATCTCCTTCTTCTCATCGCTATTATTCAGGATCACAACAAATTGCTGTGTCCGGTTAAACCTGCCGTAACACAATATGTCCTTTTCCCCTTGCAAAAGCTTTAAGGAACCGGTGCGTAAGGCTTCATTTTCCTTATGAATGCGGATCATATCCCGGTGAAAATCCACAAGCACCACATCTTCTTTTCCCCATGGATAGGTTCGGCGGTTATCAGGATCGGTGAATCCACACACGCCTGCCTCATCCCCATAATAAACCGTCGGTGCGCCCGGCCATGTCATCTGAACAACAACTGCTTCCCGGAAAATCCCAAAGTTGACGCCATACTCTGCGGCTTCCGATCCATGGGTTCCCACACGTCCTGCTGTTCCATTGGTTCTTGTCAGGAATCTCGAATGATCGTGGTTGGATAATTCATTCATCGCACACTGTAACTGGGATGTTTGGAAACTTGCCATAAAGTGGCGCATAGCTCCGTCAAAATCATCCGCCTTTCCCTTTTTCTCCGGGATATACTCGTCACTGTGTTTTTCCATTCCTGTCAGAAACCATGTCAAAGGTTCCATAAAGGCATCGTAATTCATGACTGTATCCCACTGGTCACCTTTTTCTAACCAGTCTTTTGGGTCGCCATAATGCTCCGCCAGAATAAGTGCTTCCGGGTTGGCTGTCTTAACTGCTTTTCGAAAATCCCTCCAAAATTTATGATTGAACTCTGAGGAATGACCTAAATCCGCCGCGACATCCAGACGCCAGCCATCTACATAATATGGTGCTGACACCCATTTTGCTGCGATGCCAAGAATGTAATCGTACAACTCTTCCGAGTCTTCATAATTTAATTTTGGCAGCGTGTCATAATCCCACCACCCCTCATAAGAGGTGTTATCCGGCCAGCCGTTTTCATCCCGGAAACCGAAGAAACTGCGGTAAGGGCTCTCTTTCGACAAAAATGCACCGTCCTCGTAACCTCCGTTTGCGTGATAGATTTTTTCCCGGTCTAACCATTTATTAAACGAACCGCAGTGGTTAAACACACCGTCTAAAATAACTTTCATTCCTCTGGCGTGGATCTCCCTGACCAGCTCCGCAAAAAAAGCATTACTTGCCTCTAAATTTTTTAAATTTGTCACACGGTTTACATAACGTGTCGCCTTGCTGTTATCCGTTGTCCCGGATTGCAAAAGCTCCCCCTCATCGACCACAATTTTTCCATAATGTGGATCGATATGGTCATAGTCCTGAATATCATATTTGTGATTGGATGGTGATACAAAAAGCGGGTTAAAGTAAATGACTTCCACGCCAAGATTCTGTAAGTAACCTAACTTCTGTCTCACGCCCTCTAAATCTCCGCCGTAAAACTCTCCAACAGAAAAATCGGACGGACACTGATTCCAGTCCTCCATTTTTTTACTCGGTGTCTGGATATAATAGTACTCATCCGTCAATACATCGTTAGCCGGATCACCATTGTAGAAACGATCCACAAGGATCTGGTACATGACGGCTCCCTTTGACCACTCCGGTGTGGAAAATCCCGGAATGATGCAGAACCGGTAAGCATCCCGCCGCTCCTTGCTCACACCATAACGGTCAAAAAAGACATGCAGCAGACCGGAAGCCACCTCGAAATAATAGTAAAACGGCTCCTCTCCCATTGTCATCTCAACCGCATAATAGTCAAATTCACGATCACTTTCTGTTTTTTTCATTTTATAATGTTCACAATCTGTGCAAAGCCAGACGATATCCACGTTATTCTTTCCGGTGCGGAAACGGATCGTCACCTTTTCTCCTGCCTCCGGTTCCGTCGGATCGCGGTAATCTTTTGTTCCATCCGAAAACAGCGCCTCCTTCTTCAAAACCGGCCGCATCTGCATAATGTATTGTTGAATACGATTTAATTCATATACTGAATGTTCTTTTGCCATGGTATTTGGCTCCCTTCAAAAAATCCTTATGATTATAACACAAAAGTATCTTTGCCGATGATTTTCCGCTAATTTTTTCGTTTTTTTTCGTATTTTTTAAAATTATAGCTAAAATATATTTATTTATTTTTTTAATTATATTGCACTTTCACCAAAACCAGTTCATGTTATAAAAATATGCCAATCGAAACCAAACGTTATATGATTTTATTGGAAGGGAATGAGTATCCAATTATTATGCCAAATATTTATTCTACAGAAAAATTTGAAAAAGAATTTACTTACTCCGGCAGTGACTTAGGCGCCACTTATACACCGGAAAATTATAATGTCCCGGAAGGTTCCTATTCCACCGATCCTTACAACGGTGCCGTCCGTGTTTCCAAGATGAAACAGATGGTAAAAACACTTCACGACAACCAGATCAGTGTGATCATGGACGTGGTTTACAATCATGTATACAATGCGTCAGATTTCTGTGTAAATCAGATCGTACCGGGCTATTTTTCCCGTGTGGATGCGGATGGAAAATACTCCAACGGCTCCGACTGTGGAAATGACACCGCCTCCGAGCGTTCCATGGTGAGAAAATATATTGTAGACTCAGTCAAATACTGGGCAGATGAATACCACATCGACGGTTTCCGTTTTGACCTTGTCGGACTGATCGACACCGAAACGATCAACGAGGTCGTCACAGAAGTTCACAAAACCCATCCGGATGTCATTTTCTATGGAGAGGGATGGACCATGGATACCGCTGTGACCAAAGACGGCTATAAAATGACCACGCAGCCAAATTCCACCGATGTTCCGTGATTTGCATTTTTCAGCGATACGCTCCGCGATGCTTTGAAAGGCCACGTCTTTTACACCACAAGGAAAGGTTATGTCTCGGGAGCCGCTGATCTTGCCGATACCGTCAAAGGCTGCTTTTTAGGTCAGGCAGGTGACTGGTGTACCACACCGGCTCAGAGCATTAACTACGCCTCCTGTCACGACAATATGACACTGTTAGACCGCATCTCACGATCAACGCCAGGTGTCTCAGAAGAGGACCGTATCCGCATGAACAATCTCTCTGCCGTCATTTACATGACCGCACAGGGCATTCCATTCCTGCAGGCAGGCGAAGAAATGCTCCGCACCAAAATCGATGCCTCCGGCGGTTTTGTGGAAAACAGCTACAATTCCCCGGATTCTGTCAACAGTATCAAATGGGATACGTTAGAGGATGAGACGTATCAGAATGTTTATCATTATTACAAAGGACTAATCGCCTTCCGCAAAGCCCATGCAGCACTTCGTCTTACCAATGCAGACGATGTCAACGCAAACATCACTTCCGTGGACGGTCTCGACGACAATGTGCTTGCATTCCGGATCAACGGCGGCGTGAATGGCGAAACATCCGACGGCATTTTTGTGATTTTCAACCCAAACAATGCAGCGACATCCGTCACACTGCCAGATGGTGCATGGGATGTATGTGTCGACGCTGACCATGCCGGAACCGAAGCACTGACAACCGTTTCCGGTTCTGTTTCCGTGGAACCAATTTCTGCCATGGTACTCGTAAAAAAGAAATAATAAAAAAATAGACAATTGCGATTCTATAAGTTTCGCAATTGTCTATTTTGTCTTTACTCCGTAATTTCAATCTGGTTATCTTCCGGTCCTAACACGGTGCTCTCGTAATAGCCATCCCCGGTGATACGCGGACCACTTAAAACATCGTAACCTGCCTCATACAGTTTTTCGGTGATGGCATCCACTTTCTCTCTGCTTCCCACTGAAATTGCGATATGGATATAACCCATCCGCACCAGCACTTTCTTCTGATCCTGCATTTCCGGCAGATTCATCAGTTCCAGCCTTGTTCCCTCATCAAACGACAGAAAATAGCTTTTCAGTCCTGTTTTTGGATTATGATATAGCTCTCCCGCTTTCGCCCCAAAAAAGCGGATGTAAAACTCCTTTACCACTTCCAGATCTTGTACATACATTGCAATATGTGATATTCTCATGTCCGTTTCCCCCTTCCGGCGTTACTGTTTCTCATACCCCGTTCCAGTAACAATAAGCTTCCTAGATTCCTTCTCCTGCCCGGATACCTGATTTTACTCTGCCCGGACTGCCCAGCGCATCTTCGTAGATCTCGCTCTTCCGTTCTGCGCACATTCCTCCGCGGATGGTCTCACAAAATCATTTGCGATTTCAAAATAAATACCTTCTTTGTATCCCTGTTTTAACGCCTTTTTTACAAGTTTATCTTCCCCGGAGTGAAATGTTAAGATTGCTGCTCTTCCACCCGGTTTCAAGGCACCCGGCAATTTTTCCATAAATTCGTATAACACTTCAAACTCGTTGTTCACGTCAATGCGGAGTGCCTGAAATGTTCTCTGGCAGGTTTTCTTAACCGTATCCTTTTTCTCCTTCTCCGGAAGAAAACTTAAGGTCTCCTCGATCACCTCACGAAGCCTCGTTGTTGTGTCGATCGGCTTTCCATGTTTCCGCTCAGTCACAATCGCATGTGCAAGTTCCTCTGCATATGGTTCATCGGAATTTTCCCAGAGCATGCCTGCAAGTTCGCCCTCATCGATCTGTGCCAGACGTTCCGCTGCACTGATTCCCTTTTCCGGATTCAGCCTGAGATCCAATGGTCCGTCCACTTTAAATGAAAATCCGCGGTCCGGGTTATCAATCTGCATGGACGACACTCCAAGATCAGCCAGCACAAAATCAAATCCTCCGGCTTCTTTTGCGATCTCATCGATCGTGCAGAAATTCTGCAGCCTGATAGTCAGAATGTCTTCCCCAAACCCTGCATCCGCCAGACGCTTTTTTGTCTTTGCAGACTCGATGGGATCAACATCTGTCGCATACATATGTCCCTGCCCTTTTAAGCATTCCAGCATCGCTTTTGTGTGTCCGCCATAACCTAATGTTGCGTCAAACCCGGTCTGCCCAGGTTTGATCTGCAGAAAATCGATGATCTCCCTCACCATAATGGAAATATGCATTCCCGCCGGTGTACTGCCTTTCCGGATCACTTTCTCGATCGTATCCTGATACTTCTCCGGGTTCAGTTCCTTGTATTTTTCCTTATAATTTCTCGGATACTTTCCCTTGTACCGCACACGTCTCTTGTGCGGTTCTTCCTGTATATTCTGGTTTTCCTGACTCATAGCTTCTCCTGTTATCATTTAAAGTATAGATAATTACAAAACTCATAAGATATTATATGGATTGCGAAAATTTTGTTAATTTTGAGCAATTAAAATATGCTTGGGAGGAGTTTTGTAATTATTTATTTAACCAATTATTAAAGCGAGATATCCCCAATCCCAGACTAACTCCTCAAAACTGTTCTCCAGATATTCGTAGATATCTTCCTCATCATAGCCCGTCATACGGCAGATAATAACAATATAATCTCTGACCGTCTCATATGCAATCTCTTTTTGTCCATCCAACAGCCAGCGCAGAAAAATGCTGTGTCTGATCACACCGTACTCCATGGCGATCCACTGATATTGCACCAGCAGACTCTCCAGATCTCCATCCGGAATCAAAAGGTCTGCGTTGAACTCATTGATAAGGAATTTTCGCATCAGTGGGTTGTATGCCTGAAATTCACTTTCAAATGCATGCATCCTGTCTGCCATTTCAGTTTCCAGATCTGCATTCTGTTCTGCCGCATCTGCCGGATTTCCTATATTTTCAAACAAACCTGAAAGTTCTTCCGCTTTCTCAATGACCGGGTTCAGATAATTCCGGTATAATCCCTCTTTCCGGTAATTGACGGCAAGATCCTGTAACAGCTCATTCCGTTCCTCCATCGTTGCAAATGGATCACGCTCTATCTCCTCAATTGCCCTCCTAAGCTGCTGCTGATTTTCTTTGGAAAAATAATCTTCGGCAAGCTCTGATAATTTTTCATCCTGCCCACACTTATCAAAAAGTTCCCTTATGATATAAAATCCACAGAGCAGGGATTCCTCCACACGATAGTCCTCATCCAGAAATAACTCTGTCAGCTTTTCCCGGATATAAAAACGTGCGGTTTCCCCGGCATAAATCCTCTGCGGTTCCTCTTCCCTCAACAGGTCAATGACTGCCGGACAGCATGGCATTAATGTCTCTTCCTCATGTGTCTCGAAGCGGTGTACTTCCCGCGGAAATACTGCACAGGTTTGCGATAACACGTTGTCTCCATATGTGGTCACAAGTTTACATAACTTGTTTTCATTCAAAAAAGGACATTTGTGTTCTCCGGTCAGTTCTATCACCCGTCCGCCGTCTTTTTCCGTTGTATAGGCACTCAGATTCTTTTTCTGTGGCAGGACATCCTCCGGCGGAAAAATCTTTTTCCATTTCCGGTTTGTATCTGCGTCTACGCCGATCTTCCACTCCTGACAGCAGGTGATGGAACACTGATCTGCGATGCATGCAAATTTATCGTAATAATCCGGGCGGATTCTTTTCATAGTGTGTAACTCCTTGTACTTCCTAAATCATTGTATTACCGATCCAATACCATCCACTCTTACATTCTTTTCCTTAAAAATTGTTACCTACATTCAATATACCACTTTACACATTTAAAGTGTCTTAATATTTCATTAACTTCCATTTTTGCATAGTAAAAAGGACAGCCTGTCGATCAGCTGTCCTCTTAGGAGAAGGTATTTTTACTATGGGGTATAGCAAAAACTATATATAATGTATTGGGGGGTTTTTACGGTTATTATAATATCATGATTGTGCGAATAAGTGTGCACAAAGTTCACAAAAATTGTGAGTTATTTTTGTGCAATTTTACATATTTTTTGTAGTTTTATGTGCTGCTAACGAATGCATAAAAACCACCACATTAATTCTATACTATACGTCAATTTTTTCAAACAGATAGTAATTATCACTAATCCTTTTCACCTATATTTTATCAATTTTTCTTTATATTCAAACTAAACCGGAGCGCCAAGTGAGGAGCGACGTAAATGATGGAATACTTTTTTATACTCCTTTTACACATGAAAAAAACGCCTGTATTTCTACAAGCGGTTCAATGATTTATCATTTATTTATCTGTTGTACTGTCTCCGAACAAAATCCGCATGTAATCACGGCGGGCATAGAGAATACGGTCAATATAAACTTCGCTTCCGTAAGCACGGTAAAAGCTAATGTAATTGTCACTTATAATAAAACGATAATCACTCTCTATATCCGCAATCGAAGATAGCGGAGCTCCGGTCTGTGCATAGTTTTGTAAAATGCGGAGGCTCTTTGTAATTCGACTTACGGTTGCTAATGCTGCGGATGGGTTCAGTAACTCTTCCTCATTATAGGATTTGATTTCAAAAAGATCGTTTTGAGCTTCTTCTGATAAATGCAAATTATTCATTAACAATCCCGAGGTTCTTCTCCACGGCTTCCAATGTCAGCCAGCCTTTCTCTTCGCCAGATTTCGGCCTTTTGCAAGTTCATTCATCAGCCGGAGGGTTGCCTGTGTCTTTTCAAAGTCCTGCATATCGAGAATTACATATCTGCCGCGCCCGTTCTTTGTCAGAAAAACCGGAGCGTCAACAGCCACATCATGCAGCACGTCGCTGTAATTTCGCAAATCGGAAATAGGTTTGATATTTGGCATATTGCTCAACTCCTTTCAACCATAATATATCCCAATCTAATAATTCATCTACTGTATCTGGCAACAATTATTGTATTCCTCCGCCTGGTTCATCAAACCAAGATGCTATACTACCCGATTTTACATTAATTGGTTCAACAACCTCAAATACACTATATGGTCTTTGGACTGTTCCTGGTGCAACCGCTCTCATTTCATACGGAGTTCCTTCTAGCAAAGTAAATGAACCATAATCACTTCCATACCTATCTATTCTTGTTCCTGGTTGTAACACTTTATCCATTCAGTAAAATTAACAAGTGTCTATTAATTAACTTCATGGATTCTTAATTGCTTCTGGGCAATCATGACGGTTAATTAATAGATGCACAGGAGTTATAGGTTGTTAGATGTCCGAAAGTATAACCATAATTAAATACTATAATTTGAATATTTTCCCTGTATTACTATCTAAAAAGAATTTCTTTCCATTCTCTTCTACTAATTCTATATCCGTTCCAACTTTGCAATTATATATTGCAATGATTGCTGGTTCAATATTGGCAACTGTATTAAAATCACATATACACATATTATCCGCTTTACTCAAATACTCCTCTGTGTCAATATCAGAAAAAAATCTCCAACCATTATCGACATCATTTACAGATTCTTCTCTAACACACCATCTCAACTTTCCCTTATGGCTCAATATATTTTTTGAAACAATACTTCCACCAGCATCGGTTATAAAAGTGACTACTTTATTCATACTTTTTCATCCTTTCCAATAAACTTGCCCTATACGGCATTTGCTCAGCAATTTCCAATGGTGTTTTTCCCCATGCATTCTTGTGATTAACCAAAATACTGTTCTGTGCAAACCAGATTTGATATAACGGTTCAAGTTCCTCATCTGTATGTTTTAGGTTAATCAAATACTGTAAGGGCACTCTTTCCTTTTCATCTAATTGATTAATATTTACTCCCTTATCAATTAATTTTTTCAATTGCATTACCGGTGCTATCAATCAATCCATTACTTGCTGCAGTAACTAAAAGTCCCGCTCCTGTTCCTGCAATGGCTCCTTTTGACGCTTCAAGTATTATCTTTTTTAGATTAATGTCTTCTCCACTTAATACTTCACTTCCGATTTCAATAGCACCACTTACAATACCGCCTCCTGCATATAGCTCGCTTATCTTCTATCCACTAATTTTAAAATCACTTCTATAACCGAATATGCCACACAATTTAAAATCATTCCATTATATACCATCTCAACAGTGTTGAAATTTTTACGACTTCTTTTTCAGCTGTTGGAATTCCGATGATGATAACATCAATTCACATTTTCACTAACTAAAAAACTAAGGAAAAGCTAATCGTTCATAACTTTTTATACATTTTTAAATCAATATCACCCGCATTTGCTTTCTAACCAATCTAATATTGTTTCTGGTATAGTGGCATTTAGTTCTGCATTTCCTGTCAAAATCTCTTTTACAGGACGTCCATCATATGTTACTTTTCTATTTGCGCAACAAGTTCTCAATATAAAATCCGTATTTTCAAAATAATGACAGGTTACATGTTCTAAATTATTCATTTCAATTTTTTTCACATTTTCAGCAGAAGTATAAGGATCCTGCTCCACACTTCCTATAAAAATCGGAATACCTTTGGAAATTGTTTTTATTTCCTTTACGTAGTGTCTGCTGATTAAATATAGTCTTTCATAATGTTCCAAACCTTTTTCACTTTGTCATTATACTTCTCATTCAACTGATTTCTTAATTGAACATCTGCATCATAAATAATGAAATCGCTCAATCCACCTCTCAAAGCAAACAGTTTACTATAGCTTTCTGTCAAGTATTTCATTTTTTTACCATCGTTCTCATCCGAGTCAATACAATTAACTTGTCCCATAAGAATTCTTAATATCCCGTTATATTGTCCATATCCATATTTTTGTACCATTTTGCCAATCTCTATATACGACTCTCGTAACTCCAAAAAATCTTCATTTCTTATCATTCTTCTATCTCCAATCTATTGTAACGGTATTTTTTCTACAACTTCAAAAGTCCACGATACATCTATATAAGTTTGCATAACATTATATCCTCACTCGTAAACCATCTTCCATATGGATTTTGAACATTACCTGCTCGATACATTATTCTATCTTCCTGTAATACTTCCATATTGTATCTGCCATTTCCACTCCTGCCAGCTCGGCACCTGTCAATCCTTCTCTGCTTCCATCTCTCCAGAAAATCCAAATATCTTTTTGCATTCTCCGGTGACATCATATCGGCAAATGATTCGTATATTGTCCCGCTTTCCTTTAACAGCTTTTCTCCGGATGCCACTGCTTCGGCTGTCTCATCCGAATACCTGAACACCTTTACCCCTTGCAGCCATGCTCCAGCCTCATCTGCATGCCTTGCCAGCACACCAGTGCCATCTGTACTTCTCGCCACCACACTGACTTTATCTGCATTTTTGAACAGTGTTCCATCCCTGATCCTGCCAAGTATTTCCCCCACATTTCCATACGGGAGAAATGTACTATCACATAACCTTCTCTTTGACCAAAGAACTTTTTATGACGCAGCTCTGTTTTTGCCTACTAATAAAGTTAGCGTACTTATAAAAATGAACAAAAGAGAATCAGCTGTATTTCATGGCTTTTGAAAGTCTTATAAATACCGCTGATACTGTGTTTTTGTCATATTTTCCTGATACTATATCGTAATACAATTTCATCTCGGTTGAAATCAACATATTTTATTTTCTGTGCCGACCTTTAAAAATTATTTTTCATTACTTTTTTCTAACTGATACCATTCATCTAAAACATCATATGCTGTCTTGTTTTGATCATCACTAAATATTATATCATAACTATAATCGGCATTTATTCTATTAGATATAACATCATATACTAATTTAATCTGTGTTGGCATTTCTTTTTGATGCTCTTGACATAATCTCTTAAGAGCCTTTATATCATCATTAATAATATTAATAGCTCCCTTTTGTCTAGGTATTGAGACATCATATTTTTTTTGCCCATCTACTATAACGTCATTTAGTTTGTTCTTCTTTACAATTTTACTATTAACTTTATAAAAGAAACCACTGGATATCATACCATCTTCAAAAGAACAATAAATATAAATCTTCTCAGCTCTTTTTTCCACATATTCCAAGCAAATTGACACCATGTCCGCTTGTATTTCTGAAAAATAGTCTTCAAACATTTTTCCCATTGCATTTCCTCCATTAATTTAGGATACTTTGACTAAAGAAGTCACCATCAATTGTATATTCTACATTAAATTCTATAGGACGGAAACCGTCTCCATCATACTTAATATCAATATTTACCGTTACCTCTTTTCCTTCACTTATAGCTTTTGCCCATTGATTTTCAATTTTTTTATATTGACTTAAATTAACATTTTGTGATTGAGATACAATATTATCCAGTTCTGGTGAGCCACCAAACCTATCTCCTGCTATGTGTCCTGCATGATCTCCTTCAATTTTTCCTAGAGAATCTGAGTTATAATTTAGTCGACCATCTCGCTCCGTTAATTGCAGATTATCAGTATTCCAATTAGATATCCTTCCATTAGCATCTGTTTCATAATTATACTTGAATTCACCCGTTTGATATTTAATATTAGGTTTTAAATTTCCCGCTTCATCAAAAGGATTATCTGTAAGGACTTTTTGAACTGTTGATGTGCCACCCTTACTACCACTCTCCAGCGCATCACCCGCATTCCTTAAATCCCATGCATCCTCATATCCAACTTTCTGGGATACCAGCAATGCATCTGCCTTTTCCACTCCTGCCAGCTCGGCACTTGTCAATCCTTCTCTGCTTCCATTCTCCAGAAAATCCAAATATCTTTTCGCATCCTCCGGTGACATCATATCGGCAAATGATTCGTATATTGTCCCGCCACCCCAAGCAGCGTCACTTCATCTGTAAAATTACCCAGGACAATACATTCAGCACTCCGTATCAGATAATCTTCCGCTTTGTCCAGCATTTTTTTATACCAGACAGTCTCTATCTCATACAGTTCTGCCTCATAAGCCGACTGTTCCTGCTCGTGGGTATCCTTGGCATTCTGATAGCCGGTATTGATCCCCTCCAGTTTTTCGCGGTATTTATCCGGGGATAATCTCAGTTTCTCCGGCTGCAGCATGGCACATACAGCCTCAAATTTTTTCCCGTATTCTCCAAGCAGTCCGCAGTATCCTTCTATCTGTGCTGCGTAGTTTGCATCCACTTCAGTTATAAAATGAATTTTTCAACCCCTATGCCCCTGGTGAGTGACAGGTTAACAGGGGGCAAAGGAAATATTATAATTTTGTTACGTGCAATTCTTGCTATTTTATGCCAATGCATCACTTAATATTTTTTCAACCATATACTCTAAACTAGAAAACACTTCATTTTCTCTTCCAGAAGGATTATCCAATTCAACATATTTGCATTCTGTAAAATCATAAACATACCAACTAATATTACTTTCTCCTATGAAAATATATTTTTTTTGACACTCATTTTCATACCATATTTTATTATATTCAATTAATCCATTGATGCTTTGATTTGGTTGTTTGCTAAGCAGATTCTGATCAATTCCATATAAGATAAATCCATTAAACTCTAACCCGTTTACTATTTCTAATATATTTGCATAATCATTAGGTAAATCTACATTAAGTTCAATTTTAGCTTCCTTAAAAAATATTTCAATCTCATCTTCTGTTGCTCCAATATTTATCTTTTCTCCATATATTTTTTTCTCTTGTATAATTTCTTGCAATTTATCTTTCCACATTTGTAATTTCTCCTAGTGTTGTGCTAGATATATATTTCCATTAGGCATTGGCCATTGTACTGCTTGTACCGCTCCAATTTTCATTTGCCTTGCTATACTGTTTTGATAATTTGTTATAACTTTGTGATATGGCTCATTTTGTATTAGAACTAAATTATCGAACGAATTCGTCCCACTATCATCTAACGGTTACTTATGATGGACTTGCCATCCATCTGGTACTCTTCCGTTTTGAATTTTTAAAATATCAGTTTCTGAAAATCCTGCATCTGAATCAAGATTTCTGACTTGATGTTTTCTTGAGCCAGCTGAGCACTTTCTCTATGTAAGATGATAAAAAGGCAGACTTCGGGCACGATATTTACAAGAAGCAGACCGATATCAGCAGTCTGGAAAAGAATTTAAAATTATAACCAACCTCGTGTTTGCAGATATTTATCTGGAATTCTTAATTCAAGTTCCTCAACAATTCGTTGTATATAAGCTTCCATATCTGTATTTGAATAGCAATTGTGTGTATTCATTACGCTTATTAATCTTCCATTTCCAACTTCTATAGAAAACCCTATAATATCAAGTTCATAAGTGAAAACAACGTAAAAATAATCATAAGCAAAAAAACCTATTTTAAACGACCAATGCCATGCTTCTTCCACCACATCATAATATTCTATACCTCTAATTTTATTACCAAATATTTTTTTTATTTTTTTACCCGTATCGATTCTAATATCATTAAAATTATTTTGTTGCATACCAAAAATCTCCTTTTTTTCTAATGCAAAATACCCATGTTTTTCTTGCAAATAATCCCATTCCCATTTCAATGCACATTCACCATATGCCTCTGGATTATGTGAAAATCGTATCTCTTTACCTGCGTTTATAGCATCATCTAATGCAGGTTTGTTAAAATAGTCAAACATATTTTGACCTGCTACATCTAAACCATAGTTTGGACTTCTTTTCCCTCTGTATTACATTTTTTTACTTTAGTAACCAGCTTAGGAAAATCAGCTGGTCTGTTTGGGAAAGTAATCTCTCCAAGCTTTTGATTGTAGCAGTCAATCATAACTGCTGTGTGGGTTTCTTTGTGTAAATCGATACCCACATAAATAAAATTTTCTTTAACCATAAAATCAACCCCAATCTCAATGTTTGGCAAAATAGTGGCAATCTCAACTGTTAAGCATCTTTCTCGGAATTACGCATCTTTTCAGCAACCAAGTGTGCAAGAGTGGTATAGCCTATCCACTTCTGGTCAGGCACAAAATATCCCAAACTGATACCGCTGACTTTCATGGAGATGGATACATCCTGCAGAACACAGGACACGAAGCAGAAGAAATCTCCTTCGTGGTGTGTGATGTTAACTCTGAACAGAAGAGGTTGCAAGTTGATTTTTTGATTTTGGAGCAGATTTTTTATATATACCTCTAAAAACAAGCAGAATTGGCTTTATGCCAAAAGACCAAAACAGACAAAAACAAGTAATAATGCACAAATTTACTTTTCTGACGCACAACCCAACTTTCTCTTGCCCCTGTGAGAGCCTGTGTTGCCCCTGTGTGCGATTTTAAGAGCGAAGTCGAGGTAGTTACCCATAATGGAAGATTTGAGCCTTGTTGGGGAAATGTTACGAAATTATTACATCCTTCAAAACCAATTTTTGTTAGCACCTTTTATAAAGTTTCTTCAATGTGTTTTTCCAGCATCGGAATATCTTGTATTGCATCATCACAATATTTTTTATACTTTTCAGCACCCCAAAAATCTATTTGATTATATTGAACTCTCCCTGCACAACATTCCCTATGCAAAACTTCTAGTTCAGAAATTGTAATCAGGTAATTTCCCTTCCTAGACAAAGGATCTTTAAACATTTTCCAATTCAGATTTCCTTTAAAAGCATCAACACACTTTTTAAGACTATCAATTATATTTTCTGGGCAAGAATCCTGTACTCTGAATACAAGCATCGGTATATTGCGATACCTGTCATCTTCGATGTACATATTATATCTCATCCATTCAATTGGAATGCGACTATGAATAAGTTTACCTATACATTTTTCCTTATTTTCTTCCATAAATCCTCCTATTGTATTGTAAACACATCAAAACCATCTGGATTAATCTCCTTCAAAGCTCTAAAATAATCATCTTTAAGAACTGGCGTATTTTGATACCTTGGATCATAAATGTATACACCATCCGAGTAGACTTCGTGATATTCGAAATCATACACCTTACCGTATTCATATCCATTTATAACACCATCTTTGCCTTCAATGCGGTATATTTTCCCTTGTTGTCCAGCCGTATCATAAAAATCAGTCGCGATTTCAGAGCAATCATAGCCAGGATTATTTTTATAATAGTCACTATTTAATAACTTATTGAATTTACTTTGAACTACATCTGAACCACCCTTACTACCACTCTCTACATTCTTGACTATAAAATTTATCAACTGCTACCGCTGCATTATACAAAGAGTCTATATTAGCGAGATTGTCATCCTCGAGTATTGCTCTTCTAAATCCTAATGTCCCACCATCTGATGCATCCATTTTATTTGAATCCAACTTATTTTTATACTCTTCTATAATTTTTTCCAATTTATTAAGATACTCTCTTGTATAATCATCAACACCATCTTGAATTTTTCTTATTTCACATTGTAAATCATTTAACTTTTTCTTCATAATTTCTCTTTTCATAATTTTTAACACCTATTCCTTTATATTTCTTACTTCCGTAATCCAATTTGAATCAAACTTACTAAATAAAATTTGTTTACCATTTCCAGGTCTAGGATCACTAATTTTAGTTTGTGCTTTTGCTGTTCCAATAGCATGAGTAACTTCAGTTCCCTTCTTCACTCTAGCAACTTTTACAACATTTCGATTTCCCCATTCTTTTGATAACGCCATTTTATCCATATATTCTTCAATTGTAGAAATTCCATTAGCCTCATCAATTGTTGTCCAATACCTAAGTGATGCATTTGGCGCATCAGAACTAAATTGAACCAAAATCATATCTTCTTTTACAACATCTCTAACTTCAACACCAGGATTAAAATCCTCTGCCAAACTATCCGCAAATCTATTTGAGTAATCCATTATTGATGATTCTCTACCACTCTTAAGCACATCACCTGCATTCCTTAAATCCCATACATCCTCATATCCAACTTTCCGGGATACCAGCAATGCATCTGCCTTTTCCACTCCTGCCAGCTCGGCACCTGTCAATCCTTCTCTGCTTCCATTCTCCAGAAAATCCAAATATCTTTTTGCATCCTCCGGTGACATCATATCGGCAAATGATTCGTATATTGTCCCACTTTCCTTTAACAGCTTTTCTCCGGATGCCACTGCTTCGGCTGTCTCATCCGAATACCTGAAGACCTTTACCCCGATAAGATCAAGTGCAAGCATGGCACATACAGTCTCAAATTTTTTCCTGTATTCTCCAAGCAGGCTGCAGTATCCTTCTTATCTGTGCCGCATAGTTTGCATCCACTTTCCCTGCTTTTTCTACTATAGATCAAACTTCTTTGTTGTCACATCATGTTTGTCAAACATATGTAAATGGTAACTGTTAATATCATTGATATAATCTCCGATTTCCAGTTCTTCCATAAAAAAATCTTCTACAAAGTCAAATACTTTCCACTGCTCTTCTTCATCAACGTTCACACGGATGGTCTCATACAGTTCCCTCAAATCATCTTCCAGTCTGTTGACTTCCTCATTATATTGTACCAGTCCATCCTCTGTCTTTCCTGCGTCTGATACTTCTCTTCGTGAGATGACCAAAAGGCAAACTTTGGACACGATATTCGAAAGAAGTTGACTGATATCCGCAGTCTGGAAAAGAATTTAAAATTATCATAGAAAAAACGCATCTTTAAGTGAAAACATAAATAAGAACAACTGTTATATTTTTTTATACAATTCTGCCAATCCCAACAACTCCATACCTAACTGGTCTGAATAATCCCATGAATCCACTATAATCCGCGGATAACTTAAAATGATATTTTTTTGCGTATTGCTCTTTTGAAGTTCTGTCAATATAGTTTGCAACTGAACAATATTTTTCTTACTTTGTCCCACTTTAACTTTTTCTATTTCCAACTCTATTTTTTGTTGCAATTCGCTATTTCTTTTATTAAAATTCTCTTCTATTGACATCTTATTAAATCCTCCAAATTATTAATATACCATTGATTGGCACCACCTGTTCTTGGAATTCCATCATTTGCTACGGACTTGTATCATACTTGAAGCACATTAATATTAATTTTTTTCAGCAATAATTTCTATAACAGATTTAAGAGTTTTTTTGAATCCTAAAGTATAACCCTAATTAAATAAATTCCGTTGCCACTTCAATAGCATCTTTTATATCTAAAGAAGGATATTTTTTTTCTATATATTTCAAACAATTAATATAGTTAACACTTTGCAAATTATATGCAATTTCCTCAAACACTTCACTTGTATACAAAATCTCTTTCTCATTTAATTGATTAAGTATATCAATAGTAAGCAATTCATCTTGACTTAATGCATCTATTAATTCATCTCTACACTTTTCAATTCTATAATCATCTTCGTCATTTATTTTCGACCTCTTGTCTAATATTTCTTTTACTTTTTTTAACATATATATTTCTCCTTTATGGTTGTAAATCTGCATCTGGAAAAATAGTCCCTATCTTTCCATCTGTTTTTATAATTCCTACTCTTACTCCATCATATTCTCCATATCCAATAACACCATCTGGCAAGTTCTTATTATCCGGTAAATTAGTAACATAATTTCCTGCCTCTTTAATCTTACTATCTGACCAATTTTTAGGAAACCATGCTTGTCCTGTTCCTGTTCTTTTTGAAGGTGTCTTATGTTTGGGAACATTTCCTACTCTAACTCCATTATCATATTCCTTAACAATATTATACTCAATTCCATTCTCTTCTAAAAATTGATATTAGATTGACCATGTCCTCCACCTTTCATCCTAGATATTTGACCTGTTTTAGGGTTATATGTAAAATCGCCTACCGATGAATGCTTTAATGCTATATCATCTATAGAATTTATACCACTCTGGTCTTGACAAAGACTCTTTACCCTTATAATTATCCAAGCCGATGCTCCTACCCCGAAAAATTGCAGTCAAATCTTGGAAAACACTTGCATTCCTAAGGTTTCAATGTACATTCTGACAGTTCTGTGCTATAAAAATGAGCAAAGAGATATCCTTCTCATACCACCACAATATGAAGAAAATTAATATAAAACCTCGTACCGAAATAATAATGCAGAGGTCGGTGCTTCTTACGTAAAATCAGATAATATAAGGTTTCCAAACACTTATCGAAACATCAGTTCTGTGGAACAACTATATTTCTCCATTAGCAGAAATGCAGATACTGTATGTTTTTCCACATAGTCTGAAAACTTTGTCCAACACTTTGGTCTAAATGCATTATTTAGAATATGCGGAGATACTTCTCATTCCACTTCCGCCAAAATGAAAAACATCTCCCTTTGGATTACCGCTTTTTGACCAATTTTATATCTAAAATGCCGCCTTTTGAGATTATTTTTCACCAGTTTGTACAGAAAACGCATTGTCTTCACGGCAACAGGTGACATGAAAACAATGCGTTCTTCATCTTTGCTGAAACAAAATTAAGTTTTGAATCTGGATGTCCTTATGTACACCCAGATGGCAAATTTCGCCCTAGAAAGGTCTCTAAATTAATCTTCACAACTAGCATTACTTCGTATGAGGTGTTTCGATTAATTTAAAGACCATGATTATTTTTTTAGGTGGTGGACATACTTAAGTAGAGACATACTTAAACATATTATAAGTCAAAATATGCAATCAAGAACTCTTCAAAACTCTGCCATTCAGCTTGCAATACACCATTCAGTAACTTTTCATCACCGCCTTCAAAATCCACCCTATACACTTTATCATCTAGGGTATTTAGCACAATTACTTCATTTGCCACCATTTCTGTTAATACAAGATAATGCACAGGAAATGAATGCTCTATTCTACATTCCATCGTCACACTCTCGATATTTATCTCATCTTCAACTATATCAAGAAATTCCATACCCAATGTTTCTTCCCAAAATGGTCCTGCAAAATTTACAAAAAACTCCTCGACATCTTTAGATACTTTCACACTTAATCGCTGAAAAGTTTGTATTACCTCATCTGGATTTTCTCTTGCATATGTGCTACTATCCAAAATTTCTTTTAACTTACTTATAATGCTCATATTTTATTGTACTCCTTTCATAGCATCTCTTCCTCTTGCTTTCCAATATTCAATAGAATCTACTTTTTGGAATAAACCTCTTGTATTACTATCCATCGGGTTAAACGGATTAAGTTGACCTTTATATGGATGGAGCGGTCCTTTTTTAGCATTGGAAATATTATGATAACGTGTAGAAGCTTCAAACAATGGTCCAACACTTCTCTGTTGTGAATGATGCAATGTGACAACATAACCATCATTAAGAATAGGTGCCAAACCATACTTTTCAGCGGCTTGTGCGTTAGTCAAACCTCTTCCTTTCTTTGCCCCAGTTGTTCTAACCATATTCCAATCAATATCATTTCTTTGATATACCTTATAAGTAAATCCTGTTCCTTCAGAACCTGCATTAAACTCTACAGCTCTAGTAAAATAATTATTATTATCGTAAGTACCAATAACCTTCAATTCTGATGAAGTACCACTCTCCAGCACATCACACGGATTCCTTAAATTCCATACATCCTCATATCCAACTTTCTGGGATACCAGCAATGCATCTGCCTTTTCTACTCCTGCCAGCTCGGCACTTGTCAATCCTTCTCTGCTTCCATTCTCCAGAAAATCTAAATATCTTTTTGCATCCTCCGGTGACATCATATCGGCACCATCTGTACTTCTCGCTCTTTTTCAAGCTATTTGTAAGCTTTATTACCACCATTTATATGTTTTGGAATAATTAATCAACAATTCTGATTATATGTTTTATCTTTTACGCA
>ERZ791825.284-NODE-284-length-46404-cov-49.148741_pt1 | contig 46404 bp, 37 predicted proteins | sample MGYA00510298_ERZ791825 | MGnify/ENA primary metagenome ERZ791825 (study PRJEB30046, sample SAMN00792010) | human gut metagenome | study: EMG produced TPA metagenomics assembly of the A metagenome-wide association study of gut microbiota in type 2... | reverse complement strand
AGTTCTACGGAACAGGTAGAAGAAAAAGCAGTATTGCTAGAGTATATTTAGTACCGGGTAACGGTAACATTACAATCAATAAGAGATCACTTGATGAGTATTTCGGTCTTGAAACACTCAAGGTTGTTGTAAAGCAGCCTTTAGCATTAACAGAAACAACTGAAAAGTTTGATGTTCTTGTAAATGTACACGGTGGCGGATACACAGGTCAGGCTGGTGCTATCAGACACGGTATCTCAAGAGCTCTTCTTGAAGTTGATTCAGAAGAATACCGTCCATTATTAAAGAAGGCTGGCTTCTTAACAAGAGATCCTCGTATGAAGGAAAGAAAGAAGTATGGTTTAAAGGCAGCTCGTCGTGCACCACAGTTCTCAAAGAGATAATAATCAGAACACTCGAAACCCTTGTAAACACTGGTTTGCAGGGGTTTCTTTTTACCCAATTTCAAGTATTTGGTGCTTATTTGGTGTTTGTTCTGTTAAAATCTGTTCCATAAGTTCAGCAGTTTTCTTTCTTGAACTATCTAAAACAGCGGTGTATGTGCCTGCTGTAATATGAATATCAGTATGTCCTAAAAACTATGATATAATATTTTAAACACATATGTGATAAATAATGATATTACAAATATTTTAGATAAATTAAATATTTAGATAGTGGAAAAATTTTGACATAATATGAGAAGAGTATTTGTTTAATTATTGATATATAAAGGAGAATAAATGGCAAGACAAAGAAAAAATAGAAGAAAAAAGAATACGGAGAAAAAAGAAAAGAAATCGTTTGATAATTATATTGTATTATGTAAACTAATTATTACAATTATACTAGGATTATTTACTGCATTATATCCTATATTAAATACAATTTATAAAATAAATTATCAAAGTAAATGTGAAAAATTTTATTGTATACCAGGTGAATATTTTAATTCCAATATAAATAATGCACTTTTATATTTATCTTGTATTGTAATACTTGTATTAATAAGCATAATGCCAGCATTTATGAAAAAGTATTTTGAGAAAACAGAAGATTTAACAAAAGGACAATTGGCAGAAGCAGCTGTTATATCTGTAGGTATTGGCATGGAAATGGGATTATTTAATGTATATAATTTAGATATAATTATGAAAAAAACATATAAAACAAATGTAATTTTTTATTCAATTAATAAGTGGATAAATAACAATGTCAATTTTATAGTAATATTAGTTGTTGTCTTTGGGTCGTTATCTATTTTGGGAATTACTTTGATAGATAAGATAAAATGCATACAGTGGAATTGGATTAAAAATGTAGTATTTATCGGACTAACTATTTCATTGACGACAAGTGTATTACTTATGTTATATGGAACAATATTTAAACTTAGTATTTCGATTGAAAATAAAACTAAATATGAATTTGTAACATATGATAATGATGAATATGTTATTTTATCCTCATATGATGAAAAGCTTTTGATTATTCCATTTGAAATTAATGAAAATGGGCACTACATATTTAAGACAGATCAGTATTTATTTAGTGAACGATATGGGGGAAGATATCAATACAGAGATATAAAATATAGCCCGAAAATTAATTAGAAAACATTTACATAAAGTAATAGGTGCTTTGTACTAAAAAGTTAAAATGAAGTTTATAAATGTAAACGAGTCCTAAACAATAATGGGGAATTTTTAGTATATAACACATATGCAATACTGTCAGACACAAATTACTTATTCATTGTTTTTTCAAGATACGCAAAGCCTCTCAAACAGATAGAATTTATAATTCAAAGTGTCTTGTGGCATTTCAGAAAAGTTTATTATACTTTGAAATTTTAGCTTTGAGGTATTTTTATGTAGATTGTGATAAAATTATATATAACAGTTGGGTATTAAATGTAATTAATAAGTTATTTTCATATTAATAGAACGAAGGAGTGTTTATATGACAACTGTAAGCACAAAAAGCGGTAGAATTATAAAAGTTATATCCAGAGAAGAAGAAAAAAATACATTGACACTATTAGATAACGAAATGGACGAAAGGGCAGTTGAAGCTGTTAAGGCGGCGATAAATAAGGCAAAAATTTGTAAAAAGCCTATAGCAGGTTATGATAAAGAAAAGAAGCGGGCTTATAATTGAGTATGCAAATGAGGAAAGAAAATATGTAAAATCTACAGAAAGGAAAAAAGAAATCATGTTCCCTAAGAAAAACCACCCCAATCAACCCACCACCCCAATTCCCACCCGCCGCAGTATCCGCAAATACAAGCCCAACCCCGTTCCGAAGCACATAATAGACCGGATAATAGAAGCGGCGGGGGCGGCACCGTCGGCAAAGAACCGCCAGCCGTGGCAGTATCGTGTATACACCGGCAATGCAAAAAAGAATCTGCTTGAAGTCATGAAAAAAGGGCTTCTAAGAGAAGAAAAAGAGCCGCAGCTTCCGCTGTCCGCCGCCGGAATGCCGGATGCGTACAATACGCTTCACATTATGGAAAATGCGCCGGTTATCATCATGGTCGTAAATACAAACGGCAGGTCACCGTTTGCCGTGCTGAATGCAGACGAAAGATTTACGCAGATAAACGATACCCTCTCAATCGGGGCGTCTATACAAAACATGCTGTTAAGGGCGGAAGAATTGGGACTTGGCTCATTATGGATAGGCAACACCTGTTTTGCGTACCGGGAGCTGACGGAATACATGCAGATAGACACGGAATTAATCGGTGCGGTTGCACTGGGCTATAAAGCGGAAAATCCGTCTGCACGTCCGAGAAAAAATCTAAAAGAAATCGTTCAGTACATTTCCGATTAAAATCAACAGTGCATTTCATTAGACAAGCGGTTGAATTTGTGAGATAATAAAAGATACTCATGGGTATTATACAAATGTATCAGCGATACCCGGTTGTAAAGAAAGGCACATCATCATGGCAGCAGTTGTAACTGAAAAAATCATAGAAATGTTTCTGATACTTCTTGGCGGGGTAATCGTCTACAAAGCAGGACTGATAGACGATAAAACCGTTCCGAAGTTATCCAACCTGTTATTAATGTTTATATCGCCGCTGCTCATATTCCAGTCCTACCAAATGGAATTTGAAATGCGGCTGTTTTACGGACTGCTTTGGACACTGGCGGCGTCCGCAGTCACATTTGCGGTCACAATCGTATTATCAGAGCTGTTATTCCGCAAAAAAGGAGAGCGTACACCCGTAGAAAAAATAGCCGTCATCTATTCCAACAGCGGCTTTATCGGACTGCCGTTAATTAACGGTATTATCGGTTCGGAAGGCATTTTTTACATGACGGCATATCTGACCGTCTTTAATTTACTGCTGTGGACACACGGTGTACTGGTTATGGGCAGTGCGGGCAGTTTTAAGGAAATGTGTAAAAATCTGCTGACACCGACCATTATTGCGATATTTGCAGGTGTTGTCTGCTTTATCACACAGCTGTGCCTGCCGGAGGTGCTTGCAAATCCCATACAGATGATTGGGAATATGAATACACCGCTTGCCATGATTATCGCAGGAGCCAATCTGGCACAGGGAAATCTTTTAAAAAGCCTGCAGAATAAGCGGCTGTATCTGCTCTGCGCCGTCAAGCTCATTTTATATCCGCTCGTGGGACTTGCGGCATTGTGGCTGCTACATCTGGAATTTCATATTGCATTTACCGTATTTATCGGCATGGCATGCCCGGCAGGCGCATCGGCGATTATGTTTGCGGAGCGTTACGGAAAAGACGCAAAATACGCTTCTGAAATCTTTGTTGTGACGACTGTATTATCAGCAATATCGATTCCGGTGCTGTCCGTGCTTGCAATCCGCCTGCTTGGCGCGGCGTAAAAGCAGACAAGCGCTGGAAATATATAAGCAGCAGCCGCAGAATTAAGATTAAAATCCATGTAAAATAAAAGGAAAAACACAAGATAGCAGTTGCAAACAACCGGAAAAATTTGTATACTAAAACAAGAAAAAATGTGACAAAGGGGAGCAGCACAATGACAGTACAGGAGTGTTATCAGCAGATACAGGGCAATTATGAGAATGTGTTGAATCGTTTAAAGACAGATGAGAGAATTGTAAAATTTCTTGAACTGTTCTTAAGTGATACCACTTATCAGAAATTATCCGAAGCGGTAAATACAAAAAATGATCAGGAAATTTTTAAATGTGTCCATGATTTAAAAGGTATGGCGCTGAATCTGGGTTTGACGGCATTGCAGAAAGCAGCACAAAATTTGTGTGATGCAGTGCGTTACGGTGAACCATCAGTTGATATTTCTCCGTTATATCAGGAAGTTACCAAAGAATATCAGAAAGTTGTAGATATAATACACGTAATCATGCAGGAACAGAACAGGAGCGTTTAAACCTGTAAAATGGAGGATGAACATGGAAGAAAAAAAGAAGTATCGGTTCGCCGATGAAAAAGAACAGTTAAAGAGGGTCAATTCCTTTTTAGCAACAGGATATACCGTATTTTATATTGTAATTTTAAGTGTGAACTGGGTATCGTATTTCAGAGGTGTACGTACACTTGGTTATACAGGGATGCTCAGCGTTCTGACACTGATAGCGATGGCGATTAATTTCCTTTCAAAAAGAAAGGGCAAATCACAGTCCTGGTCAAGAAAGATAGGGTTTATATGTTTTACAGTCATTGCATTTTTAATGGGATACGCTTACGACGCTTATTATGTAAGATTTATTGCGGCAATTCCGTTTTGCGGCTATGTACTGCTGTACGACAAGAAAAATGTTGCCGTTACGGGCGGTATTTATTTTGCATTAAATGTATTTGTCAATATTATCAGAATCGGCGTACAGCATGCATATCCGAAAGAAGTGGCAATTGACCATATTTATGCGACATTTGCAATCGGACTGCTCATTGTGTTAATTTATGCAACCACGAGTGTTGCCGAGCAGTTTAAAAGGGATACAGAAGGCAGTTTAAAGGAACAGCATGAAAAGCAGAAGGTGATGGTCCGTGACATTTTAGAGGTGGCACACGAGGTTTCGGAAGGCACACAGAATGCCATGAATATTGTCAATGATTTAAATGCTTCGACAAAGGTGGTTGGACAGACCATGCAGGATATTGCTGGCAGTAACCAGAATACCGCAGAAAATATCCAGACACAGACCGAGATGAGCCGGAATATTCAGGAATCGATCGGAACAACACTGCAGTATGCAGAAGAAATGGTACAGGTGGCAAAAGAATCCGGTACACTCAATGAAAGCAGTATCAATGCGATGAATCATTTAAAGACACAGGCAGAAGTAATTGCTGCGACAAACGAAGATGTAGCAACGCTGATGAATACGTTAAAAGAGCGTACAGAAGCCGTAAAAGGCATTGTCGATACAATCTTTTCGATTTCATCACAGACCAATCTGCTGGCGTTAAATGCATCCATTGAAAGTGCAAGAGCGGGCGAAGCCGGAAAAGGGTTTGCAGTTGTAGCGGACCAGATTCGTAATCTTGCAGAAGAAAGCAGAAAAGAAACAGAAAATATTGCAAAGATTCTTGAAGAACTTTCTGACGGAACCAATGCGGCATCCGATGCCGTAACGCAGTCAGTAGAAGCCGCACAGGTGCAGAATGATATGATTCAGAATGCATCGGAGAGCTTTAGCGGAATGAGCGGCAATATGTCCAAGATGATTGAAAATATCGAGCATATGGACAGCATGTTAAACAGCTTAAAGCAGGCGAATGACAGGATTGTAGAAAATATTATGCAGATTTCGGCAACGGCAGAAGAAGTGACTGCCGCATCCACACAGGCAGAAAATCTGAGCAATCAGAATCTTGAAAATGCAGAAAATGCGCAGCAGCTTTTAACTAGCGTTCTTTCTGTTTCAGAAAAATTAAATACCTATCAGGCACAAGAATAAAAAAGAAGCCGCATCCATGAGTGGACTTTAAAAGTCCGACACAGATGCGGCTTTTACTTATTTAGAAGCCTGTCTATAGACAAATATGGCAACAACGGCAGTCAGTGCTTCCGTAATCCAGAAAGCGTGCCATACAAAAGCAGGTCCGGCGGTGTGGCACAAAATAAAGGCAGCAGGAATAATCACTGCTACATAGCGCAGAAGTGAAATGATAAAAGAAGAAAATCCTTTACCAAGTCCCTCCAAAGCGCCGGAAGCCGTAACGGAAACCGCGGATACGATAAAGCCAAGACAGATAATTTGCAGGGCGCGTGTGCCGAGCGCAATCGTTTCGGGATTTGCGGTAAAAAGCGCAATCAGCGGCTTTGCGGCAAACAGACAGCCCAAAGTGCCTGCAAGCATCATGGCGGCAGTCATGGCAAGCGTGGTATCATAAATCTTTTTTACGCGCTTCATTTCACGCGCACCGTAATTATAGCCGATAATCGGGCGCATACCCTGAATAATGCCGTTGGCAGGCAGATATAAAAAGGTCTGTAATTTATAGTAAATTCCCAGAACAACGACATAACTCTGTGAAAATCCCGCCAGCAGTGCATTTAAGAAAGAAACCAGCAGGGACGGCAGAGCCAGATTTAAAATGGCAGGCACGCCGATTGCATATAGTTTTTTACCGGTTGCACCGTGCGGTTTTAAATAACAGCGGCGGATATGCACCGGAAGCGGACGTGAAAAATATACGACAAGGTAAATGCTTAATGTTACAATCTGACCGATACCGGTTGCAAGTGCTGCACCGGCAATGCCAAGCCGCGGCAGGAAACCGATGCCGAAAATCAGCAGAGGGTCTAATATAATATTGGTAATACAGCCGCACAGCAGAGCCGCCATAGTGATTTTCATGTTGCCGACTGCCTGAAAAATCTTTTCAAATGCAAGTCCGAGCATAATAATCAGGGAAAATGAAAATGCAATTGAAGCATACCGTGTGCCAAGCTGTAAAACTTCGGTATCCTTTGTAAAAAGGGATAAGAAAAAAGGCATGATACCGATGCTTACAACGGTAATTACAATGCCATGCACAACCGAAAACAGCATACCGTGTGTTGCGGCGCGGTCGGCATTTTTGACATCGCCTGCTCCAAGGCATAGTGCAATCAGGGCATTCATGCCGACTCCGAAACCGATTGCAATAGCATTGATTAAATTCTGAACCGGATATACCAGTGACAGTGCCGTCATCGCCTGCTCACTGATTTGCGCCACGAAAAAGCTGTCAATAATGTTGTATAAGGAATTTACAAGCATGGAAATTACCATAGGAAGTGCCATGCTTGTCAGCAGTGGAAATACCGGTTTTTCTTTCATAAAAGACTGATTCATAAAATACTCCATTCTGCAGACGATTCTTAAAAAGGTTTAATTATTTTACTCAAACCTGTAATAAACTGCGCTGCGCCGTCTGTAACACAAAGCAGCCGTGCGGCAAAAAAAAACGCCACACAATTACCCCGTACAAGGATAATTGTGTGGCGAAAAAAGATAAACTATAAAAATCCACACGTTGTTTTAGTGTGGTTATTTTAGCATAAAGCCCGAAAAAAAGCAAGGCAGGGCCCAAAAGTATGCTATAATAGAAAGCAAAGGTTTTAGCCGCAAAAGAAATTGAAGAAGGTTTACAGAAATGGAGCAGAAAATGGTACAAAACACGAAATTAACAAAAATGATATTCTGGGCAATGATGGTGGCAGTCGGAGTGGTGATTTCACCGTTACTGCGGATTGAGGGAATGTGTCCGATGGCACATTTTATCAATGTCACCTGTGCCGTCCTATTAGGTCCGTGGTATGCGTTTCTATGCGCATTGGCAATTGGACTTATCCGCATGGCATTTATGGGCATTCCGCCGCTTGCACTGACGGGGGCGGTATTCGGCGCGGCACTGTCAGGCATTTTATACCGGGCGTCGAAGGGAAAGATTATTTTTGCATTTTTAGGTGAAGTCATCGGTACAGGCATTATCGGTGCAATTGTATCATATCCGGTTATGGCGCTGTTATGGGGCAGAACCGGGCTTACATGGCTGTTTTACGTGCCGTCCTTTATAGCGGGAACATTAATCGGCGGCAGTATCGCCTTTTTATTCTTAAAGCAGTTACAGCGCATGAAACTGCTGACAAAGTTCCAGCAGGCACTGGGAACACAGGTTTATGACAAAGTAAAACAGGCAGAAAGCAGCCTTAAACAGTAAAACAAAAAGGAAGGAAATACAAAAAATGCTTGAAAAGATGAAAAAAGCAAAAGAAGCGGTCATCAGTCAGGCACCGCTCATACACTGCATTACCAATCCTATTTCAATCAATGACTGTGCCAATGTAGTGTTGGCGCTGGGGGCGAAGCCGATTATGGCGGAACACCCAAAGGAAGTACATGAAATCACGGCACTTGCAAAGGCATTGGCAGTCAACCTCGGTAACATTACCGATGCAAGGGCAGAATCCATATTTATATCCGGTGGAGTGGCTAAAAATGCGCAGATACCCTGTGTAATTGATGTAGTCGGCGCGGCATGCTCTGCCTTGCGCATGGAGCTGGCACAAAGGTTTATCCGTGAGTGTGCGCCCTGTGTGATTAAGGGCAATTTATCCGAAATCAAAGCACTTGCAGGTGTGGGCTGTGCGGCGCAGGGTATTGACGTTGGAGAAAAAGACCGTGTAAGCGGCAGTGACACACAGCAGTTACACAAGACAGGCAGACTGATTTGTGATTACGCCAAAAAGGCACAGGCAGTTGTCATGGCGAGCGGGGTCGTCGATATTATTTCAGACGGCAGTCAGGTGTGGTTTGTAAAAAATGGCGTGGCAGAGCTATCCAAAGTCACGGGAACAGGCTGCATGCTCAATGTCATTACGGCAACATACCTTTCCGTAACAGACCCGCTTACAGCATGTCTGCTTTCGGCAGGAACGCTCGGTATCTGCGGAGAGCTCGCAGACAAAAGCCGCGGCATGGGAACGTACCATATTGAATTAATCAATCAGTTATCCACACTGTCGGATGCGCAGTTGGAACAGTATTTACAGATACAACGTGCGTTATAGGTAATACCTATAACGCACTATTATTTTTGTATATTTGTCAAAGCCGGATTTCCGTGCTAATATCTTAGACATAGAAAACATACATGACCTACTTGTTAAGTATGAATAACAAAACAGGAAAGGCATACAGACAACATAAAAATAAAAAATGATTTTGAAAGCCGTGTAAGCAGGCGGCAGAATGGAGGACAATATGAGTACATTAAAAGAAAGAAATTTAAAATTTGAAACAAAGCAGCTTCACGTAGGACAGGAAAGCGCAGATCCGGTTACAGATTCAAGAGCTGTGCCGATTTACCAGACCTCTTCTTATGTGTTCCACAACAGTGAACATGCAGCTGCAAGATTCGGACTGACAGATGCCGGTAACATTTACGGAAGATTAACCAATCCGACAGAAGACATTTTTGAACAGAGAATTGCAGCACTTGAAGGCGGTGTAGCAGCGCTTGCAGTAGCTTCCGGTGCGGCAGCAATCGCTTATACGTTCCAGAATCTCGCACAGGCAGGCGACCATATCGTAGCTTCAAAGACAATCTACGGCGGTACATACAACCTGTTAGAGCATACATTACCGGCATACGGCATTACAACAACATTCGTAGATGCCAACAACTTAGATGAAATCAGAAATGCCATTCAGGACAACACAAAGGCAGTATTCATCGAAACACTCGGCAATCCAAATTCCAATGTCGTTGATATCGAAGAAATTGCAAAGATTGCACATGAAAACAAGATTCCGCTTGTAATTGATAATACATTCGGTACACCATACCTTATCCGTCCAATCGAATATGGCGCAGATATCGTTGTTCATTCAGCAACAAAGTTCATCGGCGGACACGGAACAACCATCGGTGGTGTTATCGTAGACAGCGGTAAGTTTGACTGGGAAGCATCCGGCAAATTCCCGTCACTGGTTGAACCAAACCCAAGCTACCACGGCATCAGCTTCACAAAGGCAGCGGGTCCGGCAGCATTTGTTACAAAAATCCGTGCAATTCTCCTCAGAGATACAGGTGCTACCCTTTCGCCAATCCACGCATTTATCTTTCTTCAGGGACTTGAAACACTTTCACTGCGTGTAGAACGTCATGTGGAAAATGCGTTAAAGGTTGTAGATTATTTATCAAAGCACCCACAGGTAGAAAAGGTCAACCACCCATCATTACCGGATGCACCGACACATGATTTATATGAAAAATACTTCCCGAACGGCGGCGGTTCAATCTTTACATTTGAAATTAAGGGCGGCGCTGAAGAAGCAAAGAAGTTCATTGATAACCTTCAGGTATTCTCTCTGCTTGCTAATGTAGCAGATGTAAAATCCCTTGTTATCCATCCGGCTTCTACAACACATTCACAGCTGTCAGAAGAAGAACTGCTTGATCAGGGCATTAAGCCAAACACAATCCGTCTTTCAATCGGTACAGAGCATATCGATGATATCATTGATGATCTGGAAGAGGCATTTGCCGCAGTAAGATAAAAAACTCTTGCACAGCGCGCTGGTTTATGATAAAATGTAAATGTTACTAATAATATTTTCAGGAGGATTATCATGTCGGACGATGCTGACGGTGATACGGCACCTAACCACAGAACAATCAAAAATTTAAATCAGAATGAATGAATACAGGCATGGCTGCACGGATACAATCTTGCAGCTATGCCTTTTTGTGCTGTTTTAGGGAAATACCGGTGTGATAAGCGAAAGGAGTTTTATTTAAAGATGGGTACAGATATTGTATCGTGGGTAATTATTATTTGCTGCATTATGATGTCAGCATACTTTTCAGCGACAGAAACAGCGTTTTCTTCGCTTAACAGGATTCGTATGAAAAATATGGCGGAAAAAGGGAGTAAGCGGGCAAAGCTGGTGTTAAAGCTTTCAGAAAATTATGACAGCCTGCTTTCAACGATTCTGATAGGGAATAATATTGTCAATATTACCTGTACATCACTTGTTACAATTCTTTGTGTCAAGGGATTTGGTGAAGATGTGGGGGCAACCCTGTCAACCGTGATTACAACCGTGGTGATTCTGGTATTTGGTGAAGTTTCGCCGAAAAGTATTGCAAAGGAATCAGCAGAAACGGTTGCGATGTTGTCAGCGCCGCTATTAAGAATATTTATCTACATACTGTCACCGGCGAATTTCTTATTCCGCCAGTGGAAAAAGCTGTTGTCCTGCATTTTTAAAAGTCAGGATAATAAGGGGATTACAGAAGAAGAACTGCTTACAATTGTACAGGAAGCTGAAGCGGACGGCGGCATTGATAAAGAGGAAGGAAGCTTAATCCGCAGTGCAATTGAGTTTAATGAACTGGAAGCGATAGATATTTTAACTCCGCGTGTCGATGTCATCGGTGTGTCCGTAGAATTATCCAAACCGGAAATTGCAAAGGTATTTGCAAAAACAGGATATTCCCGCCTGCCGGTATATGAAAAAGACATGGATAATGTTGTCGGCATTTTATATCACAAGGATTTTTACAATTACGTCAATAATTCGGATATGACAATCCGTGAAGCCGTAAAGCCGGTGCTGTTTACGACAAAGCATAAAAACATCAGTGAACTGTTAAAAGAATTACAGGTAAAACATATGCACATTGCGGTGATAGTGGATGAATTTGGCTGTACGGTCGGTATCCTTACATTAGAAGATATTTTGGAAGAACTGGTCGGAGAAATCTGGGACGAACACGATGAAGTCGTGCGGGAGGTTGAGCCGTTATCGGAAAATGTGTACCGTGTTTCAGGTAAAACCAATGTCGAGCGCCTGTTTGAATCCCTCGGATATGAGCAGGAATTTGATGTGCAGACTGTCAGTGGCTGGATTATGGAGCTTTTAGAGCGTATACCGGAAGCGGGTGACACCGTAGATTACCGGAACATGCACCTCACTGTAGAGAGTATGAAAGAAAAGCGCGTGGATACGGTAAGGCTGGAAATCCGCCCCGAAAGCCAGAGTGCATAGTGAAAAAAGAAAAGAGGAAGCTGCAATTATGATGACAGAATTAGAGCAGTATTACAATAAATTTAACGAAGAAAAGCGGTTAGACAGCCGTCATGGAAAAGTCGAGTTTATTACGTCTATGAAATATATTCACGAATATCTGGGCGGGGACACGACAAAGAAAATCTTAGACATCGGTGCAGGAACCGGAAAATATTCGGTGGCATTGGCAGAAGAAGGTTATGATGTCAGTGCTGTTGAATTGGTAAAGCACAATTTGGGACTGTTAAAAGCCAAAAACAGCAGTGTAAAAGCTTATCAGGGCAATGCGTTAAAACTCAGACGATTTGAAAATGATACGTTTGATGTGACATTGTTATTCGGACCGATGTATCATTTATTTACCAAGGAAGACAAAGTCCGGGCGCTGTGCGAAGCAAAGCGCGTGACAAAGCCAGGCGGCATAATCTTTGTGGCATATGTCATGAACGAATACAGCATTTTAACATACGGTTTTAAGCAGAAGCATATTGCCGAGTGTGTGAGGGACGGACGCATTTCAGAAGAATTTCAGTGTATGTCAGCGCCGAGCGACTTATACGACTACGTCCGGATTGAGCAGATTGACGCATTGAATAAAGAAGCCGGACTGGAGCGTATCAAAATTATCACACCGGACGGTCCTGCCAACTATATGCGTCAGGTGCTAAACAGTCTGACTGAGGAAGAATTTGAATTATTTATCCAATACCATTTATCAACGTGTGAGCGGCAGGACTTAATTGGGGCGGCGGCGCATACGGTGGATATTTTAAGAAAGTAAAAGTGTTACTTTTAAAAATCCCGCTTATGCGCCTTGACATAGCGTACAAAGCTTTCCGTCTGCGGGGAGAGCGGTTTTTCTTTTGCATAATTTAAGCTGATATAGCTGTAAATACCGGGCGTTACCGGAATAAATGCAAGTGAAGAATCGTTTTCCTGCCGGGCAGAGTGGTGCATCATCAGCGTAATCCCGGCGCCGTTGCGTACAAGGTCAATCAGCGTTGCACCGCGGTTTCCGGTATAGGCGATGTGCGGTTCAAATCCGGCATTGCGGCATTCACGGATACACAAATCATTTATAAAAGAATGTTCCGGAAATAACAGAAACGTTTCTCCGCGCAGCTGTTCAAACGGCAGATTATCCGCCTTAGCGAGCGGGTGCGTAGCAGGAAGCACGGCGGTCAGGTAATCAATCATATAAGGGATACTGTTAAATTCCTTCACAGAAGACGATTCACTTCTTAAAAATGCAATATCGCATTTGCCGTCCGTGAGCAGTTCTTTTACAAATGTAGAATCGCCCTCAATCGTCTGCAATGTCATATCGGGATTCTCATTTAAAAATCCTGCAATCAGTGCCGTAATCGCGTGCTGTTTCATTGAAGGAATCGACCCAAGCACAATATTGCCGCTGTCCTGATGAATCTTGCGGTGCACATTTTTTTCAAATTCATATTCCAGATCGACCATCTTTCGCGCATACGGCAGCAGCATCTGTCCAAACTCCGTAAGAACAACCGTCCGCGTTGTACGCTCAAAAAGTTCCACACCAATTTCAGTTTCAAGCTTCTTAATGTGCTTTGACAGACACGACTGCGAAATAAAAAGACATTCCGCCGCCTCCAAAAAATTCTTCTTCTCCGTCAAAGTCACAAACTCCTCCAGATACCGAACATTCAAATTCATTAGACAAAACCTCCAATTGTATTATATATAAGGAAAAACCAGCCCACACAAGGAATAAATAAGCAATCGGCGAAGTCAAGTAACACGTTGAGCTGATTGCTTATTTATTCCCCTATGTTGAGCAGCTTGCTTATTTATTCCCCCTGCGGTGAGTGGCAGACTTTTAAATTGCCTGTAATTAGATGATTGACTTTTTATTCCACAGTGGAATAAATATACTCCAATTATGAATTGAATGTCAACGATAATTCATATAAAATAAACTTGTCAATGAAAGCACCGGACGGCCTTAGCATAGCCCGCAGACCTGCCGGTGCAGTAAAATTATAAAACTTTTCATTGCAAAATCACAATAAATATAAAAGAAATGAGGTGCAGCAAGTGAAAAGATATTGGAAATATATCAGACCCTATATACAATACTATATTTTAGGTCCCTGCTTTATGATGATGGAAGTTGTCGGTGATGTGTTACTGCCGTACATGCTTGCAAAGATAATCAATCAGGGTATTGCAGAAAGAAATGTCGTGTATATTATAAAAATAGGCGTCATTATGGGATTTATCGCAGTAATAATGGCAGTTGGCGGTGTTTTAGGCGCATGGTTTGCTTCTAAAGCGGCGATGAATTTCGGCGCGGATCTGCGCATGGATTTATTTGAAAAAATCCAGCAGTTTTCCTTTCAGAATATCGACAATTTCAGTACCGGTTCATTAATAACAAGATTAACAAACGACATCACACAGATTCAGAATATGATTATGATGACACTCAGAATGTGTCTGCGCTCGCCAGGCATTTTAATCGGAGCGATGGTGATGGCATTTGTCATCAGCCCGAAGCTGGCGGCGATATTCATTATCGTCCTGCCGGTGCTGGCAGTCCTTATTGTAGTCATCATGCGGCGTGCATTTCCGCAGTTTAGAACCTTGCAGGAAAAACTGGATGCACTCAATTCCTGTATTCAGGAAGGACTGGTGGGTATCCGGCTGATAAAGTCCTTTGTGCGGGGCGACTATGAAGAAATGCGTTTTGAAAAAAGAAATCAGCAATTAAAAGAAGCCAATCTGACGGCAATGAAAACTATGCTTTTGTATACACCGCTGATGACACTGGCACTGAATATTACAACCGTGGTTGTTGTCTGGTCGGGTGGTAATATGATTGTTGCCGGAAATATGCAGGTCGGCGATTTGACGGCATTTACCAATTACATCGTGCAGATTATGTCCAGTCTTACTATGCTTTCGATTGCATTTTTAAACTGGGCGCGTGCCATAGCATCTTTCCGCCGTGTCGGTGAAGTCCTCGATGAAAAGATTGACCTGACGGATGAAAATGCGAAGCATAAGGACAGAGCAGTCTGTGAGGGCAGTGTTGAATTTCAAAATGTATCCTTCCGGTATTACAAAAACAGTCCCGAATGGGTCATTGAGAATATCAGTTTTAAACTGGAAGCCGGAAAGACCCTTGGCATTATCGGGTCGACCGGAAGTGGAAAAAGTACGCTCGTGTCCATGATACCCCGCCTGTATGACACCGATGAGGGGACGGTGCTTATTGATGGAATCAATGTGCGGGATTACGGTTTAAAGCCTTTGCGGGAAGGCATCGGTATGGTGCTGCAAAACAATACACTTTTTTCCGGCAGCATCACTGAAAATTTAAAATGGGGCGATGAAGATGCCGATGAAAAAGCTGTCCGGAAGGCCGCGCAAAATGCACAGGCAGCAGGGTTTATCGACAGTTTTAAAGACGGTTACCGGACCCATTTAGAGCAGAGCGGAAATAACGTATCCGGTGGTCAGAAACAGCGGCTGTGCATTGCAAGAGCTTTATTAAAGTGTCCGAAAATCCTTATTTTAGACGATTCCACCAGTGCGGTGGATACGGCGACAGAACGCGCGATTCGCGAAGCACTGCATTCGGAATACAAGGATATGACAAAGATTATTATTGCACAGCGGATCCGTTCCGTCATGGATGCGGATGAAATACTGGTACTGGATAACGGAAAGACGGCAGGCTTTGGCACACATGAACAGCTGCTTGCAGACTGTCCGGTTTACCGTGAAATTTATGATGTACAGAACGGAAGGGAGGAGTAACTATGCCGCCAATGGGAGGAGTAACAGGTGCAATGCGCGGTACGAACCGCCGCGGAATCGGCTCTAAAGCAGCCAGACCGAAAAATATGAAGCATACCGTTATGCGGCTTTTTTCTTATATGAAAAAAGATGTGTGGATGCTGGCGGCAGCACTTTTGTGTGTTGTGGCAGGCACAGTAAGTACGCTTGCCGCTTCCTATATGTTAAGACCGATTATTAATGACTATATTATTCCGGCAAAAACATCTGCCGATTTAAAGAAACTGGCAGGGGCGTTAATCGTCATGCTGGCGGTGTATTTGTTGGGCGTGATGGCAGCGTATTTACAGAACCGCATTATGCTGGTACTTTCTCAGAAAGCACTGGTGCGCCTGCGCAGTGATTTATTTGTGCATATGGAAAAGCTGCCGCTACGGTTTTTTGATACCCATACCAAAGGAGATTTAATGAGCCGCTATACCAATGATGTCGATGTTATCGGTGAAATGTTAAACAGCACTCTTGTACAGTTGATATCAGGAATCATTACTGTAATTGGTACGCTCTGCATGATGATTTATACCAACATTTTACTGGCGCTGATTACGCTGGTTATTGTGCCGCTCATTTTAAGCGCCGGAAAATTTCTGGTTAAAAAGAGCAGAAAATATTACGTGGGACAGCAGGAAGCTCTGGGCAGATTAAATGCGTGCATTGAAGAAACGGTATCGGGCCAGCGCGTAGTGAAAGTATTTAATCATGAAGACAAAGCCCTTGAAGCTTTTAAGGAATACAACTACGATTTGCGGGACAAACAGCAGAAAGCACAGTTTTTCGGCGGTATTATGGGTCCGGTTGTGGGAAATCTCGGTCAGTTAAACTATGCGCTAACAGCCATGCTTGGCGGAATCCTGTGTGTATTTAAAGGTTTTGATGTCGGAGGTCTGAGCATTTTTGTGACCTATGCAAGGCAGTTCTCCCGCCCGGTTAATGAAATCACCATGCAGATGAACACCGTATTTTCGGCACTTGCGGGCGCAGAACGTGTCTTTGACATTATGGATTTGGAAGTCGAAGATATTTCCGGTAAAAAGCTTGAAAATGTGCAGGGCGAAATCAGCATGGAGCATGTGACGTTTGGATACCTTGAAAATCAGCCGGTTTTAAAAGACATCAGCCTGCATGCAAAAAAAGGACAAAAAATTGCGTTTGTCGGTTCAACGGGCGCAGGCAAGACGACCATTACCAATCTGTTAAACCGCTTTTATGAAATCTGGGAAGGAAAGATTACGATAGACGGTGTGGATATCCGGGAAAACGGGCTGGAGTCGCTGCGCGAAAATATCGCACTTGTTTTGCAGGATACGCATTTATTTACCGGTACTGTCATGGAAAATATCCGCTACGGAAGACTGGATGCAGCTGATGAAGAAGTGATTGCGGCGGCAAAAACCGCCAATGCCGATGCCTTTATCCGACGTCTGCAAAACGGATATGATACAGTATTAGAAGGGGACGGCGCGAATTTAAGCCAGGGACAGAGACAGCTGATTAATATTGCAAGAGCCGCACTTTCCAAAGCACCGGTACTGGTGATGGATGAAGCGACCAGCTCGGTTGATACGATTACGGAACGGCAGATTCAGGAAGGCATGGACGCACTGATGAAAGACCGCACCACATTTGTCATTGCACACCGCTTGTCAACGATACGAAATTCCGATATGATTATGGTACTGGAACACGGCAGGATTATTGAACGCGGAACGCACACAGAGCTTCTGCAAAGACAAGGCCGTTACTACGAATTATATACAGGAAAGGCAGAACTCGATTAAAATGAAGATTTATTTTGCACCGCTTGAAGGGGTTACAGGGCACATTTACAGAAATGCTTATGAAGAATTTTACGGAAAAGGCAGGATTGATAAATATTTTGTGCCGTTTATTTCACCCAATCAGACCAACGGTTTTACGGCGCGGGAACAGCGTGACATGAATCCGGATAATAACGTCAATATGCCGCTGGCGGTACAGATAATGACCAACCGTGCCGATTTATTTATAAATGCGGCACGGCTTTTATATGAAAAAGGCTATACCGAACTAAATCTGAATCTGGGCTGTCCGTCCGGAACGGTTGTGGCAAAAAAGCGCGGGGCTGGCTTTTTATCCGTACCCGATGAGCTGGACGAATTTTTTGCACAGATTTATGAAAATGAGCTGCTTGCGGACAAAAAGGTGAAATTATCCGTAAAGACAAGGCTCGGCATGGAAGAACCGGAAGAATTTGACAGGCTGTTAGACATCTATAACCGGTATCCGTTTGAGGAACTGATACTCCACCCGCGCGTGCAGAAAGACTACTATAAAAATAAGCCGCGGCTGGACTATTTCGAAAAGGCGATGGAAAAAAGCACAAATCCCGTATGCTACAACGGCGATCTCTTTACAATTGCTGATTACAGGCGTTTTAAAGAACGCTTCACGTCAGCGGACAGAGTGATGATAGGCAGGGGCTTTATCGGAAATCCGGCACTCATAGAGCAGATTGCAGCAGAAGAAAGCAGGACTGCCACAACACACGAGGACACCGCGCGCCTCCGTCAGTTTCATGACCGCATTTACCACGAATATCTAAAAATTATGTCGGGCGATAAGAATACGATTCATAAAATGAAAGAGCTGTGGTTTTATCAGAAGCCGTATTTTGACAATGCGGACAAGGCATTCAAAAAAATCCGCAAATCCCGGAATATGGCAGAGTATGAAGCTGCCGTGCAGGAGTTTTTTGCGCAGGCAGTACCCACAGAACGTGATACCGTACAGTTTACCAAATAAACCGCAGACCCTGGCATTATAATATGAAGAAGATAAAAGGCGAGGTGAAAACATGAAAATTTTAATATACCGGTGGAGTGTTTTTCACCAGGAGGATATTGCAGAAGCATTTGAAAGCTTCGGACATACAGTAGAATATTACGAGGAAATGCCGGACGAGCGGAAAGGGACAGATATCCGAAGACTCAAAGAAGTCGTTGCGGAGTACGACCTTGTTTTTTCTGCCAATTATTTTTCACGGGTGTCTAATGCCTGTCAGGCGCAGCAGAAAAAATACATTGCATGGACGGTGGATTCACCGATGCTGACGATGTTTGACACCTCGGTTTTTAACGAGTGCAATTACATATTTTTATTTGATAAATTTGACTACTACCGGTTTTTGCAGATGGGTGTGAAACATGTATATTATCTGCCGCTGGCAGTTAACGCAGAGCGCGTAAAAAATTGCATAGAAGCAGCGTCCGAAAAAGAAAAGGGAAAATACCGCGGAGACATTTCCTTTGTCGGTGGTCTGTATTATAAAAATTCATACGATGCCATTGAAGATAAACTGCCGGAGTATTTACAGGGCTATTTTGATGCATGCATGGAAGCCCAGCTGGATTTATACGGGGATAATGTGTTTGACCGCCTGTTGACAGCAGACATTTTAGAGCGGCTTTGTGAAATTATTGACTTTCATCAGTCGGATACGGCATTTTCCGATATCAGGCTTGTCTTTTCTTCAACTTATCTGGGTTTTAAAACGGCACAGAAAGAGCGTATCCGCAATTTAAATGCATTGGCATCCCGGTTTGAGGTGAATCTGTATACAGACAGAACCGATGAGAGGCTGCATGGCGTGCATGTAAAGGAAAGCGTGGATTACCGTGAGGAAATGCCGCTGGTTTTTCATGAATCCGACATTAATATGAATTTTACAATCCGCAATATCCGAACGGGACTGCCGCTGCGGATATGGGATATTTTAGGGGCAGGCGGATTCCTGCTGACCAATTATCAGATTGAACTGGGGGATTTCTTTGAAAATGGAAAAGACCTCGTTTACTATGACAGCTTAGACGATATGATGCGCAAGGCAGAATATTATCTGGACCATGAAGATGAAAGAAAGACCATCGCACAAAACGGTTTAAAGAAAATTGTACAATATCACACATATGAACATCGCATTGACGTGATATTAAAGACTGTATTGTGAATGACCATTACTTGTACAAAAACTTTCTGAATTCCTCATAGGAAAATTCAATACAGTAAATACAGAGAAGCACAAAGGGCTGCCGAAGTCAAGTGACAACGTTGAGGCAGCTCTTTGTGCTTCTCTTTTAAAACCTTGTATTAAATTTTCTTCCCACTAAAGACCCCATTATACTCTCCAAACAAACTCTCCTCAATTTTTCGGAGCATTACTGTCACATAATCTCCCTTAAAATTCAGACTGAAAAAGAGATTGCCGATGGCGGAATCAATAATCTGAATCTTAACCAGTAGTGTGTTTTCCATGCGGAAAGCTGCAGAAGCGGCATATTTTAAATCATAGTCCGGGAACTGACCGAAGGCGTTATAACCCAGTCCGAAGGAAAGGGTATGGACACCGGAAGCATTTTCATAGGTCAGTGTTCCGAGTCCGGTATCGGTGGCAATATCCACCTTCATCGTCTTCATCTGGCAGATGTTTTCATCCATTTGATAAGTTATACCGTTGATATCCGCCAAAACGGGTGAAGTCAGACTGCCCGGCAGAACAAACAATGTTCTTGTATTACAATATTCTAAAAAAGCGGCAGTGTATTCCGGTGTGGCAGCAGGCAGGGAATCCGTGGCGATTTTGTCATAAATTTCATGCCAGAAGGCTTCGTAAATGAGCTGTACACCGCCCTGACGTCCTTGTGCATCGGCAGTTGTTACCATGAAAATATCTTTATCCGGCACATACAGTGCAAGTTGTCCGCCCATGCCGAATAAAACATAGCCGTTATGGCGTGTCATCCAGATTTGATAGCCATAGCCCTGTAATTCTTCAAGTGAGGACTGTCTGCCGTAAGGGTCACTCTGCATAGATTTTGCTGCACGGACATAACCGGAAGGCAGAAGCTGCTTGCCCTGCCATACACCGTCATTGGCAATCAGGTAAATGACCTTTAGCAAATCATACGGTGTGGCACAGAGTCCCGAACCGCCCATGCTGACACCGTTAGGGTCTTTTAAAATATACGCATTGGCAGAGAATCCGATTTCGTCCAAAAATTTAAAACGCAGGTAAGAAAGCAGGTCCATACCGCTTAATTTTTCAATTAATGCGCCAAGTGTATGTGTAGATGAAGTATCGTAGGAAAAATTCGTGCCGGGAACATGTGTCGGGGGTACGGTAAAAAACGAAGCCACCCAGTCGGTAACGCCAGGTGCTTTGTACGTTGTCTTGTCATGACAGGTTCTCATTGTGAGCATATCACGGATTGTCATCATCGCTATATAGGGATGTACACCCGGCTTTGGCAGCTTTTCAGGGAAAAAATCCACAATTTTATCATCAAGGGATAATTTTCCTTCGGCCTCAAGCAGTCCGATACCCAAAGATACAAAGCTTTTAGTGACGGAAAACATACGGTGCAGGGTATCACGTGTATAAGGTTTATAGTAAGTTTCCATGCACACCTTTCCGTGCCGCATAATCAAGGCACTGTGCAGTGGAAGCTGCTGTTCTTCCAGCCGTTTACAAAAATTCATCAGCCATTGGCTGTCAATGCCGACCTCCTCCGGAGTGGCAGTAGGAAAAAGTTGAAACATACAATCCTCCTTGTTTTGCGAAGCAAAATGCGACTGCCCTAAGCAGGAGCAGAGGATTTTACCTCCTTGTTTTGCGAAGCAAAATGCTATGCAGGTTTACCTGCATTTTGCATTTCTTCTTAATATAAAGCATTATACATGGAAAAATATAAATTTGCTAGGAAATTCTGTCAAAATAGTGTATATATAATAGTAATAACGAATAAATACGAGGGTGCTAAAAATTTGTGGAATAAAGATGGAGGCGAAAAAGAGGAAAATATGAGTGAAGGACTTTTAAAAATATTTATAAAGGATTACAAAAATGTGAAAGACATTAAAGTGCGGGAAAACTACGGGATTTTTGCGGGAATTGTAGGAATTATATGCAACCTGATTTTATTTGCATGTAAATTTTTTGCAGGTATCATTACCGGTTCCGTATCCATTTCGGCAGATGCCTTCAATAACTTATCCGATGCCGGTTCATCCATTGTAACGCTGGCAGGCTTTAAAATGGCAGGCAAGCCGGCGGATACAGACCATCCATTTGGACATGGCAGAATCGAATATATCGCCGGAATGATTGTATCGGCAGTTATTATCGTAATGGCAATTGAACTGTTTAAAGATTCGGTTATAAAAATCTTTCAGCCGGAAGCGATGGAATTTAGCGTTGTATCGGTTGTGATTCTGGCGGGTTCGATTGCATTAAAATTCTGGATGGCATATTTTAATACCTCGCTGGGAAAGCGGATTGATTCTGCAGCCATGCGCGCAACAGCGGCAGACAGTCTTTCCGACTGTATCGCAACCGGTGTGGTACTGGTATCGCTTCTGATTACGACATTTACCGGAGTAAATATCGATGGACTGGCAGGTGCCGTAGTGGCGGTATTTGTCTTTATGGCGGGCATTGAGGCCGCTAAAGAAACGGTTTATCCGCTTCTTGGACAGCCGCCGGAAGAATCCTTTGTGAGACAGTTAAAGGAACTGGTTATGGAAGATGAGCATATTATCGGAATCCATGATTTGATTGTACATAATTATGGACCGGGAAGGGTTTTTGTTACCCTTCATGCAGAAGTGCCGTATACAATGAACCTGCTTGCCGCACATGATATTATTGATATTGCGGAACACAGAGTAGCTGGTCAGATGCACTGCGGCATATCCATTCACATGGATCCGGTTGTCAATGATGATAAAGAAGTGGAAGAATTAAAAGAAATGGTGCTGGAAGTTATTGCGGAAATTGATGACCGTTTAAGCATTCACGATTTCAGAAGCACTAAAGGTCCATACCTTACCAACCTCATTTTTGATTTAGTTGTACCGCATCAGTATAAATATACCGACAAAGAGGTACAGGATATGGTTCATAATGCCATTCAGAAAAAAAATCCGAAGTGCTTTGCAGTCGTAACCGTTGAGCGGTCGTATATCAAATAAATCAAATCCATCCGCCGTCAAGCTGGATAACCTGCCCGGTAAGATAGCCGCTGTTACTGCATAAAGACTGTACCAGTGAGCCAACTTCCGCAGGTGTTCCAAGACGTCCGGCTGGAATTTCTTCTATTAAAGAAGCACGTTCATCTTCACTTAAAAAAGCATTCATATCTGTATCAATTGCACCGCAGGCAATGGCATTGACCTGAATATTGCTTGGTGCAAGTTCCTTTGCCAGTGCGCGGGTTAAGGCATTAACGGCTCCTTTAGAAGCGCTGTATGCGGCTTCACAGCTTGCACCCGCAATCCCCCAGACTGAAGAAATGTTAATGATTTTTCCGCATTTTTCATGTACCATATGCGGAATGGCAAAATGGCAGCAGTTATAAACAGAGCCGATATTTGTGTCCATCAGCCGCATCCAGTCTGCACGTGACAAATCCTGAAAAAGTCCGATTATAGAAATTCCTGCATTATTTATGAGAATATCTACACCACCAAAGGTTCGTTCAATATCCCCAAACATTTTTTCCGTTTGTGTATAGTCGCTCACATCGGCAGGAAAAATAGCACATTTTGCACCGCCCTTACATACCAGCGCCTTTGTTTCATTTAACTGTTCCACATTCTGACGACAGTTTAAAGCAACCTGCCAGCCTTCCTTTGCAAAAGAGAGTGCAATACCGCGGCCGATACCGCGGGAAGCTCCCGTAATTAAAACTGTTTTGCACATATCTGTTATAAAACCTCGATTCTGAAAAATTTCAATATTGTAAATGCCGCATATCCGGCAAATTCCCTGGATAAGGGTATTGTACACTCTCTTGTCTACGCTCTGCTTTGACCCGGATATCATCATATATCTTACAGTAAAAAGAAAAAAGATTCAAACAAATGCACACAGTTGTTGGAATATAAATATTTCTCAAAAAATAATTGACAAAAAGGCGCTTGTGCAACTCTGCTAAAAACAAGAGGCATCTTTACACATCTCAAAAAATTATCGACATTCATTGACAAATTATTCCGAAGTTATCCCCACGCAAAAAGTCCGTTTTTTGCGTGAAAATAAGTTATGCACAGAGTTATCCACATTATCCACAATGAAATGTGTGTATTTCCACAATGGGGATAAGTTTGTAAAACAGAATACATGTTTTGTTAAAAAATCATAAATCGCAATTTTACGCAAAAAAACAGGGCGAAAAGGCTTGACAAATCTGTTGCATAGCCAGTAAAAAAGCCCATCTTATTTTTGAATAAAAAATATCATAAAAAAGAATAAATTGTGTGAATTTACTTGTCTAAATCCAAAATTGTGTTATAATAAATACATCAGATAGATGGTGTTCATTAGCAATACCACGATGAAAATACACAATAAAGGAGTTGGACATCATGCGTTTTATTATTACAGGAAGAAATATCGATGTTACAGAAGGGTTAAAGTCAGCAGTAGAAGAAAAGCTTGGTAAGCTTGACAGATTCTTTGCTCCAGAAACAGAAGTGAACGTAACTTTAAGCGTTGAGAAGGAAAGACAAAAAATAGAAGTCACGATTCCGGTCAAAGGCAATATTATCAGAAGCGAGCAGGTAAGCAGCGATATGTATGTTTCCATCGATTTGGTAGAAGAAGTTATCGAACGTCAGCTCAAAAAGTACAAGAATAAGATCGTAGACAAGCATCAGAATGTAGCAGCATTTGCTCAGGAATTTGTAGATAAAGACTACAATGATGAAGATGAAGTAAAGATTATTCGTACAAAGAGATTTGGCATTAAGCCAATGGATCCGGAAGAAGCATGTGTACAGATGGAATTATTAGGACATAACTTCTATGTATTCTTCAATTCAGAAACAGAAGAAGTCAATGTCGTGTATAAGAGAAAAGGCAACACATACGGACTCATTGAACCGGAACTGGATTAGTTCTTCATAAAACTAAATAAATAAGCGAAAGAAGCCGGCAGTACGGGATGGGATGATTTTCCGTACTGCCGGTTTTTTATGTCAGTCATAATGTGAAATTTATGTAAAACAGAAGAAAGGGCGGGAATCCCAGTGAAAGAGCGGCGCGTTTTACTTGCCTAATTATGGAATGAGTGGTACAATAGAGCAATGTGGCATAGTGTATCAGGGATACGCCCAATCGTTGAAATTGAAATGCCGGTTGCGCGGCGGAATGGAGATTAAAATGGGATTAGCGCAAAAGTTATTTGGAACACACAGCCAGCATGAGCTGAAAAGAATTGCACCAATTGCTGACAAAGTGGAAAGCTATCGTGACACAATGATGGCATATAGTGACGAAGAATTAAAAGGAAAGACCAAAGAATTTAAGGAAAGATTAAAAAAAGGGGAAACTCTTGATGATATTTTACCGGAAGCCTATGCGGTTGTCCGGGAAGCCGGACGCAGGGTCCTTGGCATGGAACATTACAGAGTACAGATTATCGGTGGTATTATTCTGCATCAGGGACGTATTGCAGAGATGCGTACCGGTGAAGGTAAGACACTCGTTTGTACCCTTCCGGCATATTTAAATGCCCTGACAGAAGAAGGCGTACTTGTTGTTACTGTCAATGACTATCTTGCAAAGCGAGATGCAGAGTGGATGGGACAGATTCATCAGTTTTTAGGACTGACGGTCGGCATTGTCCTTCATGATTTAAAAGAAGAAGAACGAAAAGCAGCATATGCCTGTGATATTACATATGTAACCAACAATGAACTTGGTTTTGATTATCTGCGTGATAACATGGCAATTTATAAAGAACAGCTGGTACTTAGAAATCTCAAGTACTGTATCATTGATGAAGTCGATTCTGTATTAATTGATGAGGCAAGAACACCGCTTATCATTTCAGGACAGAGCGGTAAGTCTACGAAGCTTTATGAATTGTGTGATGTCCTTGCACGCCAGTTACAGCGCGGCGAATACAAGGGCGAGATGACTAAGATGCAGGCAATCATGCAGGAAGAAATGGAAGAAGACGGTGACTTTATCGTTAATGAAAAGGACAAGGTTGTCAACCTTACCGAGCAGGGTGTCCACAAGGTTGAACAGTTCTTCCACATTGACAACTACGCAGACCCGGAAAATCTGGAAATCCAGCATAATGTGACACTGGCACTGCGTGCACACAACCTGATGTTTAAGGATAAAGACTACGTTGTAAAAGATGATGAAGTTTTAATCGTTGATGAATTTACAGGACGTATCATGCCGGGACGAAGATATTCAGACGGTCTGCATCAGGCAATTGAAGCGAAGGAACACGTAAAGGTTAAAAGAGAAAGTAAGACCCTTGCAACCATTACATTCCAGAATTTCTTTAACAAATTTGAAAAGAAAGCCGGTATGACCGGTACAGCGCTGACGGAAGAAAAAGAATTTCGTGAAATTTATAACATGGACGTTGTTGAAGTGCCGACGAACAGACCGGTTGCCAGAGTAGATTTAGAAGATGCCGTATACAAGACAAAAAAAGGCAAATTCAATGCGGTTGTTGAGTCTGTTATCGAATCCCATGAAAAGGGACAGCCGGTACTTGTTGGTACGATTACAATTGAAACTTCCGAGCTGTTAAGTGAAATGCTCCGCAAAAAAGGTATCCAGCATAACGTGTTAAATGCTAAGTACCATGAAAAAGAAGCGGAAATCGTTTCGCAGGCAGGTAAGCATGGTGCAGTTACGATTGCGACCAATATGGCAGGACGTGGTACGGATATTAAGCTGGATGAAGAAGCAAGAGCAGCAGGCGGTTTAAAAATTATCGGTACGGAACGCCACGAATCCCGACGAATTGATAACCAGCTGCGCGGTCGTGCAGGACGTCAGGGTGATCCGGGTGAATCAAGATTTTACATTTCACTTGAAGATGACTTGATGCGTCTGTTCGGACAGGAACGTTTAATGAACGTCTTTAATGCACTCGGCGTTGATGAAAACGAGCGGATTGAGCATAAGATGTTAAGCAGTGCGATTGAAAAAGCACAGAAGAAGATTGAAACCAATAATTACGGTATCCGAAGCCATCTGTTACAGTATGATCAGGTTATGAATGAACAGCGTGAAATCATTTATGCGGAGAGAAACCGCGTATTAAACGGCGAAAGTATGCGTAACTCTGTGATTAAGATGATTACGGACTTTGTAGAAAGTGTTGTCAACCGCTGTATCGGAGAAGATGCTTCACCGAAGGAATGGGATTACACAGAAATTAATGAATTATTACTGCCGACCATTCCGTTAGAACCGGTTGTATATGATGAATCGATTAAGAATAAGAATGAATTACTGCATACATTAAAGGAAAAGGCTTTGAAAATGTATGAAGACAAAGAAGCACAGTTCCCTGAACCGGAACAGATCCGTGAAATCGAGCGTGTCGTATTATTAAAGGTTATCGACAGAAAGTGGATGGATCATATCGATGATATGGACCAGTTAAAGCAGGGTATCGGTCTTCAGGCATACGGACAGCGTGATCCGGTTGTACAGTACAAGGTGATGGGCTACGATATGTTTGATGCCATGACAACCGCGATTACGGAAGATACGGTAAGACTGCTCATGCATATTCAGGTAGAGCAGAAAGTAGAACGTGAGCAGGTAGCCAAAGTAACGGGAACCAATAAAGATGAAGGTGCTTCCGTAAAAGGTCCTGTAAAGCGTGTGGAAAAAAAGGTTTATCCAAACGACCTGTGTCCGTGCGGCAGTGGCAAAAAGTATAAAAACTGCTGTGGAAGACAGGCATAAATATTGATTGTGAGGTATGGAAAGTGGTAGAATTAGACCAGTATCGATACAAAATATCAGATTATGATAAGCCGCTTCAACAGATTAAAAATTCACTGGACTTAGATAATAAGCAGAAAAGAATTGAAGAACTGGAGGCGGATATGGAAGCGCCGGGCTTCTGGGACGATACGGAAAAGTCCCAGAAGGCGATGAAAGAATTAAAAGCCTTAAAGGATTCTTTTGAAAAATATGATGCTTTAGTCCGGGGACTGGAAGATACAAAAACGCTGATTGAGATGGCGGAGGAGGAAAATGATGCCTCCCTTCTGCCGGAAATTGACAGTGAAATTACGACATTTGAAGAACATTTGGAAGAACTGCGCATAGAAACCCTGCTGTCAGGCGAATACGACAGAAGCAATGCGATTCTGACACTGCATGCAGGGGCGGGTGGCACGGAAAGCTGTGACTGGTGCCAGATGCTGATGCGTATGTATACGAGATGGGCGGAACGCAAAGGATACACAACCGAAGTGATAGACTATCTTGAAGGTGAAGAAGCCGGTGTAAAGTCTGTTACGATAGAGATATCAGGACCGGATGCCTACGGACATTTAAAGTCCGAGCATGGCGTACACCGTTTAGTCCGTATTTCACCGTTTAATGCGGCAGGAAAAAGGCAGACCTCGTTTGTATCGTGTGATGTTATGCCGGATATTGATGAAAATATAGACATAGAGATTAATCCGGATGATCTGCGGATTGATACGTATCGTTCCAGTGGTGCCGGCGGTCAGCATATCAACAAGACGTCTTCTGCAATCCGTATCACGCATCTTCCGACAGGAATTGTTGTACAGTGCCAGAATGAACGTTCACAGCATCAGAACAAAGATAAAGCAATGCAGATGTTAAAGGCAAAACTGTATTTGTTAAAGCAGCAGGAAAATGCCGAAAAGACCTCGGATATCCGTGGAGATGTCAAGGACATCAATTTCGGTAACCAGATACGCAGTTATGTTTTACAGCCTTATACAATGGTAAAAGACCACAGAACCAATAAAGATGTGGGAAATGCCCAGAGTGTTTTGGATGGAAACATTGATCCTTTTATCAATGCTTATTTAATCTGGCTGAGTACCGGTAAAAAGGCAGAATAAAAATGCGGACAAAAGAGCAGGATTGTGTGCATAAGATATAGAAATGTGTACACAGCCGGCTGTCAGAATGGAGGAAAGTATGGCAAATTATGTAAAACCAGTTGTATTCCTTTTGGGGAAAGAAATGTATGGCGTGGATATTAATCTGGTGCAGTCAATTGAAAAAGATTTAAATGTTGTTCCTGTGCCGAATTCACAGAGTTATATTAAAGGAATTGTCAACATGAGAAATGAAGTCATTCCGGTATACAGCCTTGCAAGAAAATTTGGAAAAGAGCAGGAAGCAACAGCAGAAAGTACGATCATCATTAGTTCGGGCGGATTAAAGCTTGCACTGGAAGTGGATGAAGTGCTTGAAATTAATGATATTGATGAAAGTCATATTCTGCCAATGCCGTCCATGTTAGTCAAAGCAGATACACAGTATTTGGACCGGGTTGCCAATGTAGATGGTAAATTAATTTTATTACTTGATGTTGAAAAACTGCTTTCAGATGATGAAGCAGAAGATGTGAAAAAAATTACAGAAGAACTGCAGAACGGGTAAAGCTTAAATTGCTGCAAGGGGACATGGAGGTGGCAATGATGAAAAATGAAACAAAGAAGCAGACATTTGACAGAAGTGCGGGGGTTCTGATGTCAATCAGCAGTCTGCCGTCCGATTACGGAATCGGAACAATGGGCAAAGCGGCATATGAATTTGCGGACTTTGTCAGAGCATGTAACCATAAGTACTGGCAGGTACTTCCAATCGGATCAACCACGTATGGCGACAGCCCGTATCAGTCCTATTCGGCATTCGCGGGTAATCCGTATTTTATAGACCTGGATATGCTCGCAGAAGACGGTTTATTGCTAAAAAGTGATATGCTGGCAGTTGACTGGGGTGACGGAAAAGTTCCGGTGCATATTTCAGAGGAAGAAGCTGGAAACGGAAACTTTACGCAGAATACCGATATCGGACTGGGTAATGAGTGTTATGTCAGCTATGAAAAAATGTATCAGAACCGTTTTGCGGTACTGCGAAAAGCATTTGAAAGCTATAAAGCGGTACGCAGTGAAAGCAAGATAAAGCTTGCAGCAGGACTGCCGGAGTATAAAAAGTATGATAATTTCATACGGGATAATGCGGACTGGATTGAAAATTATGCGTTGTTTATGGCGGTTAAAGAGCATTTTAACGGTGTTGTGTGGTCGGAATGGGATGAGGATATCCGCTTCCGGACCGAAGAAGGATTAAAAAAATACCGCAGTCTGCTCGCGGATGATATTGATTTCTGGATATTTGTCCAGTATGAATTTGATAAGCAGTGGCAGAAGCTTAAAAATTATGTCAATAGTATCGGTGTTGAAATTATCGGAGATATTCCGATTTACATGGGCTATGACAGTGCCGATGTATGGGCAGAGTCGCAATATTTCCAGTTAAATGAAGACCGCCTGTGCGAAAAAGTGGCAGGTGTGCCGCCGGATGCCTTTTCGGATTTGGGACAGAAATGGGGGAATCCGCTCTACGACTGGGATACGCTGGAAAAAGATGATTTTTCGTGGTGGTATCGCCGGATGCACAAATCCGCACAGCTCTACGATGTCATCCGCATTGACCATTTTATCGGCATTGTGAAATATTATACAATCCCTGCGGATATGCCGGATGCAAGACAGGGTGAATACTGCATGGGACCGGGAAAGAAATTAACCGATGTCATCAACCGTGCAATCGGCGATAAAAAGATTATTGCGGAAGACTTAGGTGTACTGGTACCGGAGGTCAATGAACTCTTAGAAGAAAATAACTATCCGGGAATGAAAGTACTGGAATTTGCGTTTGGCGGCGACAGAAAGAATCCGCATCTTCCACATAATTACACACAGAATTGTGTGGTTTACGGCGGAACACATGACAATGAAACATTGATGGGCTATTTTATCGAGCATCCGGACTGGGAACTCGGTTATGCGTATGACTATCTGGACACAAGGGATAAAGAACGTATGGTAGATCAGGTGTTCCGTGCCGCTTACGGCAGTGTTGCCAATCTTGTCATCTTTGCGGTGCAGGATATTTTAAAGCTTGGCAACTGGGCGCGCATGAATACACCGTCCACGCTTGGCACGAACTGGAAGTGGCGTGTGAAAAAAGGCGAATTAAATGACAGTCATATCAAAGATATGCGTTATCTGGCGAGTGTCTTTGGCAGAGAGAATGGCTGACAATCAGTACGTTACATGGAATGTTGTCAACGGACACGTAGAGTAGCAAATTGGCAGCTGCCATAAGATAAAAAGAACAGTTTCACACTGATAAGGGGATATTAAATATGCCCGGCAGTGAAACTGTTCTTTTTGTATGTTCAAAAAATGATAATCGTGTTGGTATTTTTTTCTTGCATTTATCAGTAGAGTATGTTACTATTCTTTGCAGGGAATACAGTTGTCCTCTATAGGCGAACACCAAAAGACATATGTATTCCTCACACAGACACAAACAATAAGATGGTGGATTATGGACGAAAATATTAAATATTATGTTGTAAAGCAGAAAGCACTGCCGGAGGTTTTGTTAAAAGTTGCACAGGCGAACCGGCTTATTGAAACAAAGGGAATTTCTGTTGCAGATGCCACAGAACAGGTTGGAATCAGCAGAAGTTCTTATTACAAATATAAAGAAGATATTTTTCCGTTCCGTGATAACGTGAAAGGAAAAACAATCACATTTGTCCTTTCAATGGACGATGAACCGGGATTGTTGTCACTGGTGTTGAAAAAAGTTGCAGAATTTCACGCAAATATTTTAACAATTCATCAGACTATACCGGTAAACGGCGTCGCATCGCTGACATTGAGTGTGGATATTCTGCCAAGCACCGGAGATTCTTCAAAGATGATTGAGGAGATTGAACAGCTTCCGGGTGTGCGGTATTTAAAAATATTAAGTCGCGAATAGGAAAGGGTAGAGACGATGGCAAAAATTGCAGTATTAGGTTATGGAACAGTCGGTTCAGGTGTTGTTGAAGTACTTGAAACCAACAAAAATTCAATTGAAAAACGTGCAGGAGAAGGCATTGAGGTAAAATATGTTCTCGATTTAAGAGATTTTCCGGGCGACCCGGTTCAGGAAAAGATTGTACATGATGTAGACATCATTATTCAGGATAAAGAAATTGATGTTGTTGTTGAAGTTATGGGCGGCATTGAACCGGCATTTACATTTGTAAAAAAAGCACTGGAAGCCGGAAAGAGTGTCTGTACTTCCAATAAGGCACTGGTTGCGGCACACGGACCGGCGCTGCTTGCAATGGCAAAGGAAAGAAACTTAAACTTCATGTTTGAAGCATCTGTCGGCGGAGGTATTCCGATTATCCGTCCGTTAAACCAGTCACTCACAGCTGATGAGATTACACAGATTACCGGTATTTTAAACGGAACAACCAACTACATTTTAACAAAGATGAGCCAGGAAGGCAGTTCTTATGAAGATGTATTAAAGGAAGCACAGGATTTAGGCTATGCGGAGCGCAATCCGGAAGCGGATGTGGAAGGCTATGATGCCTGCCGTAAGATTGCGATTCTGACATCGCTTGCATTCGGTTCAACCGTAAAGTTTGAAGAAATCCAGACAGAAGGCATTACAAAGATTTCAACAGCCGATTTTGCATATGCGGAAAAGCTTGGCTGTGTTGTCAAACTGCTTGCAACAAGCTTTAAGAAAGATGAAAAGGTTTATGCGATTACAGCACCGTTTTTAATTGATGCTACACATCCGCTCTATAATGTCAATGACGTCTTAAACGGCATTTATATTCATGGAAATGTCATTGGTGACGTGATGTTTTTTGGAGCAGGTGCAGGAAAGCTTCCGACAGCCAGTGCGGTTGTTGCGGATGTTGTAGACTGCGTAAAGCATAAGGGCAGAAATGTCATGACACTCTGGAGCTATGAAAAGTTAGAACTTGGCAGTGCAATGGAAGTAGAACGCACTTTCTTTGTAAGAATTAAAGACAGAGCGGCGCTTGAAAAAGCAAAAGAAGCATTCCACGCAGTACAGACAGTTACGGTAGACGGACTGGATGATGAATTTGGTCTTGTAACAGCCAATATGACAGAACAGGCATTTGCACAGGCAGCAGCACAGTTTGATGTTGCCGGCAGAATCCGTTTTGATAAAACAACCATTTAAAAACTGCCGGTTACAGTAAATGAGAAGGAAATGAGGAAAAGAAAATCATGAAGTATTTAATCGTTTTAGGCGATGGAATGGCAGATAAGAATATTCCTGAACTTGACAACCGTACACCCCTTGAGTATGCAGATACACCGACAATGGATAAGTATTCAAAGTGGTCCGAAATCGGCATGGTGCGTACTGTACCGGAAGGCATGGCGCCGGGAAGTGATACGGCAAATCTTTCTGTATTGGGATACAATCCGAGAGAGTATTATACCGGGCGTTCACCGCTCGAAGCGTTAAGTATCGGTGTCGATATGAAACCGACCGATGTGGCACTGCGCTGCAATATTGTTACGGTATCTACAGATGACCTGCCATATGAAGAAAAAACGATTATTGACCATAGTTCCAGCGAAATTTCAACAGAAGATGCGGCAGTGCTGCTTGAAGCAGTCCGTAAAGAATTAGAAACAGACATTTATAAATTCTACGTTGGAACAAGCTACAGACATTTAACCATCTGGGACAAGGGAGAAGTTGTAGAACTGACACCGCCTCATGATGTACTCGGACAGGTTATCGGACAGTATCTGCCAAAGAATGAAGCATTGCGTGAAATGATGAAGAAAAGTTATGAAATTCTTGCAAATCACCCAATCAACGTGGAACGCATGAAGAAAGGCTTAAATCCAGCCAATTCAATCTGGTTCTGGGGTGCAGGCACACGTCCGGCGCTGGCACCGTTTGTTGAAAAGACGGGACATACCGGTGCGATGATTTCTGCGGTAGATTTATTAAAGGGGATTGCTGTCGGTGCAGATATGAAGGTTGTTGAAGTAGAAGGTGCAAACGGCGGACTCGATACTAATTATGAAGGTAAAGCCGATGCGGCAGTAGAAGCACTGTTAAAAGATGATTTGGATTTTGCATACATTCATCTGGAAGCCCCGGACGAAATGGGGCATCAGGGCAGCTTTGAGCGTAAGGTGCAGGCAATTGAGAATCTGGACAAGCGCATTATCAAGCGCGTAACAGAGCAGTTAGAAGCGGCAGGAACGGATTTTAGAATGTTAGTTCTTCCGGATCACCCGACACCGGTAGCCATCAGAACCCATGTATCAGACCCGGTTCCGTATATGCTCTATGACAGCACAAACAAGCAGAGCCACACATGGAATTACAATGAAAAAGAGGCGCAGGAAAGCGGCAATTATATCGACAAAGGATATACAATCATCAATCATTTATTTGAAAAATAATAGAGAAAGGCAGTTACATAAAAATGGTAAAAGTAGTTAAATTTGGCGGAAGTTCATTAGCAAGTGCAGAGCAGTTTAAGAAGGTTGGCAACATTATCCGTGCCGAAGAGAGCAGAAGATATGTTGTGCCGTCTGCACCGGGAAAGCGTTTTTCAGAGGATACGAAAGTAACAGATATGCTCTACAAATGCTATGCTGAAGCAGAAGAAGGCAAAAATTTTGATAAATCCTTAAAGGCAATCAAGGAACGTTACAACGAAATCATCAAGGGACTCGGCTTAAAGCTTTCCTTAGAAGAACAGTTTGAAACAATTAAGAAGCAGTTTGCTGCAAAGGCTGGCAAGGACTATGCAGCTTCCCGCGGTGAATATTTAAACGGTATCATCATGGCAAATTACCTTGGCTATGAATTTATTGATGCAGCAACCGTAATCTGCTTTGATAAAAATGGTGAATTTGAATCTGAAAAAACCAATCAAGTGATGAGCGAACGTCTTGCAAATACAGAAAATGCCGTTATTCCGGGCTTCTACGGTGCAATGCCAAACGGTCAGGTAAAGACATTTTCAAGAGGCGGTTCCGATGTAACCGGTTCTATCGTGGCAAGAGCTTTAAAGGCAGATGTATATGAAAACTGGACAGATGTTTCCGGTTTCCTTGTAGCAGATCCAAGAATTGTAGAAAATCCAAAGCCGATTGCGATTATTACTTATAAGGAATTAAGAGAATTATCTTACATGGGTGCTTCCGTATTACACGAATCCGCAATCTTCCCGGTAAGAAAAGAAGGAATTCCGATTAATATCCGCAACACCAATGCACCGGAAGATAAGGGTACAATGATTGTAGAAACGACCTGCAGTATCCCGGAATGTATCATTACAGGTATCGCAGGAAAGAAAGGCTTTGTAGCAATCAACATTGATAAGGATATGATGAACTCTGAAATCGGTTTCGGTAGAAAAGTACTTCAGGTATTTGAAGATAACGGTATTTCATTTGAGCATATGCCGTCAGGAATCGACACCATGACAGTCATTGTACATCAGGATGAATTTGTGGAAAAAGAACAGAAGGTGCTTGCAGAACTGCACAGAGCCGTGAATCCGGACAGCATTGAATTAGAGTCAAACCTCGCATTAATCGCTGTTGTAGGACGCGGTATGAAAAACAGTGTCGGTAATGCCGCAAATGTGATTTCTGCACTGTCTAATGCAAAGATTAATGTTAAAATGATTGATCAGGGATCAAGCGAATTAAATATTATCGTCGGTGTAAGAAACCGCTATTTTGAAGCGGCAATCCGCGCAATCTATGATGTATTTATTCCACAGAAGTAAAAAATAAAGAAAAAACGGCAGTTTTTGCAAAGCTGGTGTAGCGGAGTAATCCAATACAGATTTGCAGAAACTGCCGTTTGTTATTGATGCTGCCTATGCACGTGGCTCGACAGCATAGACGGACATATATTCCTGCATATAATTTATTAAACTTGGGTCATGCAGAATGGAAAGCATCATAACAAAGAAAAATAACATTAAAACAATGCCGGAAATGCCAAGACATAAACCAGCAACCGCTTTTCCTTCAAAACGTCCAATGCGGCTGCGGGAAAGGATTGCCAGTACAATTGCTGAAATCGTACATGGCAGACTGATGTAATACACTATGGAAGTCACACAGCCTGCAATGGCTAAAATCAGTGAAAAAGTCGCAAGCTTATCCTTTGGTTTAGCCGGCGGCACCGGATAGTCGTTATTAAAATAATTCTGATTCGGATGCTGGTTTCCGTTTATATTCTGATTTTGATTTGTATTGTTATTGTCATTCCAGTTATTCGGGTCGTAATTATCCATGAAATCCTCCTTAATTTGCATATATTTATAATCTTATCATAAGGTATGATGGATTGCAAATCAGCCACAGCTCAAAGTTGCGAAACCTCTCCCAAACTGGTATAATAATAAGAATTCAGAAAAAAGGGAAGAAAAAGGAGAACGTCACACGAATGGACATTATCAAGAAGATAGCAGAAGAATTGCAGATAAAGGCAACGCAGGTGGAAGCCGCTGTCAAGCTGATTGACGAGGGCTGTACGATTCCGTTTATTGCAAGATACCGTAAAGAAGCAACAGGCGCATTAAATGATGAGCAGTTAAGAAATTTAGATGAAAGACTGCGTTATCTGCGCAATCTTGAAGATAGAAAAGAACAGGTAATCGCAAGCATTGAAGAACAGGGTAAATTAACAGACGAGTTAAAGCAGCAGATTCTGGCGGCAGAAACAATGGTACTCGTAGAGGATTTATATCGTCCGTATAAGCAGAAAAGAAGAACAAGAGCGACAATTGCCAAAGAAAAAGGCTTAGAACCGCTGGCAGAATTTATTTTACAGCAAAATACCGACAAGCCGTTAGAGGAGGAAGCCGCCAAGTACATCAGTACGGAAGAAGGAAAAGAAGTAGCCGATGCCAAAGCGGCAATTGCGGGGGCAATGGATATTATTGCAGAGCAGATTTCCGATGTGGCAGACTACAGAACATATATCCGTGATATTACAATGAAAGAGGGTAAACTTATTTCTATTGCCAAAGATGAAAAAACAGAATCGGTTTATGAAACCTACTATGACTACAATGAAAGCTTAAGCACCGTTCCGGGACACAGAATCCTTGCGATTAACCGTGGTGAAGCGGAAAAGTTTTTAACAGTGAAGATTGAAGCACCGGAAGAACGCATTTTAAGATATCTGGAAAAGCAGGTGCTGACATTGGAAAATGAATTTACAGCGCCGGTACTAAAAGCAACAATTGCAGATGCGTATGACAGACTGATCGCACCGGCAATCGAGCGTGAAATCCGCAGCAGTCTGACGGAAAAAGCAGAAGACGGTGCAATCAAAGTATTCGGCAAAAACTTAGAACAGCTTTTATTACAGCCGCCGATTGCGGGAAAAGTTGTACTCGGCTGGGACCCGGCATTCCGTACAGGCTGTAAGCTTGCTGTTGTGGATGCAACGGGAAAGGTGCTGGATACAAAGGTCATTTATCCGACAGAGCCGCACAATAAGGTTGAAGAATCCAAGCGTGAAGTAAAAAAACTCATTGACAAATATCATGTAACGCTTATTTCCTGCGGGAACGGAACGGCTTCCAGAGAATCTGAAAAAATCATTGCGGACATGATTAAAGAAATGAATTTAAACGATGTGGATTACATCATTACCAATGAAGCCGGTGCTTCCGTATATTCGGCAAGTAAGCTGGCGACAGAGGAATTTCCAGATTTTGACGTAGCACAGCGTAGTGCGGTATCCATTGCAAGACGTGTGCAGGACCCGCTGGCAGAGCTTGTAAAGATTGAACCGAAGTCGATTGGTGTGGGACAGTATCAGCATGATATGAATCAGAAAAAGTTAAGTGAAACCCTGACCGGTGTCGTAGAAGACAGTGTAAATAAAGTCGGTGTCGATTTAAATACAGCGTCCGCTTCATTATTGGAATACATTTCAGGTATTTCCAAGGCAGTGGCAAAAAATATTGTAGATTACCGTGAAACTAACGGTAGATTTACGAACAGAAAGCAGCTGTTAAAGGTGGCAAAGTTAGGACCAAAGGCATTTGAACAGTGTGCGGGCTTTATGCGCATTACAGGCGGTGACAATCCGTTAGATGCAACAAGTGTCCACCCGGAAAGCTACGAAGCAGCAAAGAAGCTGCTGGCGTTAATGGGTTATGACAGCAATTCCATTACTTCCGGTGAATTAATTGGTTTAAGAAGCAAAGTTCACAATTTAAAAGAACTCTCCGAAAAGCTTGAAATCGGTGAAATGACCTTAGAGGATATTATCAAGGAACTTGAAAAGCCGGGACGTGACCCGAGAGAAGAAATGCCAAAGCCGATTTTACGCAAAGATGTCTTAGAAATGAAAGACTTGCAGCCGGGCATGATTTTAAAGGGAACGGTAAGGAATGTCATTGATTTTGGTGCATTTGTAGACATTGGTGTGCATCAGGACGGACTGGTACACATTTCACAGATGAGAAGTGACAGACGTGTCGAACATCCGTTAGACGTTGTCAGTGTCGGTGATATTGTAGATGTCCGTGTAATTGAAGTGGATGCCAATAAAGGCAGAATTGCACTTTCTATGATTTTGGATGAAAAAGAAGCACAGAATAAAAAGATAGGCAGACCGGCAAAAGACCGCCGGACAAAAAAGGATCGCCCGAAAAAACAGGAAGGACTGAATCTGAGCGGATTGTCAAAATTTATGCACTAAAAAAGAGCAAAGATTGTCCGGATAATGCCGGGAGTTGAATTAAGAAAGGAAAAGTTATGAGTGAATCGAACAAGCCACAGGGCTTACAGGTGCAGTTTGAAACACAGGTTACCGAACAGGATCTGATGAACTTTAAATTATACCACAATTACCACAGCGTCGGCGGTGTGGCAGGACTGTTGTTTGGGATTGTCGCACTGATTATCTGCGTAGTATCCGCAGGTCAGGTCAACATTTCCTATACACTGATGATGGGCTTTTTCGGGCTCTTTTTTACCGTGTATACACCGATTGGCATGAAATTAAAAGTGAAACAGCAGATGAAAACAGTTGCAGCTTTTAAAGAACCTGTCCGATATACAGTTACAGAAGAAAAGATTTTGTTACAGCAGGGGGCAGTGGCCGAAGAAATGCGCTGGGAAGACATTTTTAAGATTAAATGCACAGGAAAGAGTCTTGTTTTATATATTACCAGTGTCCGTGCCAATATCATTCCGCTGCGTGACATCGGTGATGAACTGGATACGTTTCTTACAATTGCAGAGAAAAAATTGAAGCCGTTTCAGATAAAAGTGGGAGGCAGATATGGTCATAGAAACAAATAGTGCAAAAGAAACCTTTGATGCCGGATACAAGCTGGCACAGTCCGTACAGCCGGGACAGATATACTGCTTAAACGGTGATTTGGGTGTCGGCAAAACGGTCTTTACGCAGGGCTTTGCCAAAGGGCTTGGAATTGAAGAGCCGATTAACAGCCCGACCTTTACGATTGTACAGGAGTATCATGAAGGCAGATTGCCGTTGTACCATTTTGATGTATACCGCATTGCCGATGTAAGCGAAATGGACGAAATCGGCTATGAAGAATACTTTTTTTCAGACGGTGTATGCCTGATTGAATGGGGAACACTCATAGAAGAGCTGCTCCCGGACAGCACAATAACCATTACGATAGAAAAAGATTTGCAGAAAGGCTTCGACTACCGTAAAATAACGATTTCAAATGGAGAAAAACAATGAGAATTCTGGCAATAGAAAGTTCCGCAGTCACTGCTTCTGTTGCAATTTTAACAGATGATGTACTTACAGCGGAATATACGGTAAATTATAAAAAAACACATTCACAAACATTGCTTCCGATGATTGAAGAAATCTGCAAAATGACGGAAACAGAGCCGGAAAGCTTTGATTTAATTGCGGTATCACAGGGACCGGGTTCATTTACCGGACTGCGGATTGGCGCGGCAACAGGCAAAGGCATGGCACTGGCATTGGATAAAAAAATGGCAGCAGTGCCGACACTAAAGGCAATGGCATATAATGTCAGTAAAACAGACTGCCTGATTTGTCCAGTAATGGATGCAAGAAGACAGCATTTATATACGGCATTGTACTGGCTGGACAAGGACGGAAAACCGCAGGAAGTAATGGCACAGAGCCTGTTATCTTATGAAGAACTGGTAAAGCTTTTAAATGAGAAAAATGAACCGGTACTCTTTATCGGTGATGGTGTTGTACCGGCAAAACAGGCATTTGAGGAAGGACTGACCTGTGCCTATACAATTGCACCGGCACATATCTGTACCCAGCGTGCAGGAAGCGTGGCACTTGCGGCAAGAGATATGGCAGAAGCAGGAGAAATCATTTCATCCGATGCGTTCCGCCCGGAATATTTAAGACCGTCACAGGCAGAAAGGGAGCTCAAGCGTGGAACAGTTTCAAATTCGTGAAATGCGTGAAACAGACCTTGCACAGGTAGAAGCCATAGAGCAGGAAATATTTTCTATACCGTGGTCGGAAAAATCTTTTCTTTCCGCCTGCACGACACCGGAAAATATTTATCTGGTATGCCTTTTAGAAGATGAAGTGGCAGGCTACTGCGGCTTGTGGAGTGTACTTGGTGAAGGGAATATCACCAATATAGCAGTGGCAGAAAAATACCGCAGAAACGGAGTAGCAGAAGCGCTGATGAAAGAAATGGAGCATCGCGGCGCACAGAAAGATGTGACGATTTATTTTCTGGAGGTACGTGAAAGCAATGAGGCGGCACGCAGGCTTTATGAAAAAATGGGATATGAACAGATTGGTGTCCGCAAAAATTTTTACGAGAAACCTGTGGAAAATGCCATAATCATGTCAAAAGGCTGGCGTACGGCATAGGAAAGGTGTATACTAAAATTAGAAAAGGAAAGACTAAGAAAAATGTTAGATGTATGTTTACTAGGTACAAGCGGAATGCTTCCGTTGCCGGGAAGATGGCTGACATCGCTGCTGCTGCGTTATAACGGCAGCAGTATGTTAATCGACTGCGGCGAGGGAACACAGATTGCAATAAAAGAAAAGGGCTGGAGCTTTCATCCGATTGATGTCATCTGCTTTACACATTACCATGCAGACCATATCAGCGGACTTCCGGGGCTTTTACTGACAATCGGCAATTCCGACAGGACAGAACCGGTAACACTCATCGGGCCAAAAGGGCTTTCAAGAGTGGTTTCCGCACTGAGGGTCATTGCACCGGAGCTTCCGTATGAATTGCGTTTTATTGAATTGAGTGAATCCAGAGAACATATTTCTATCAATGGATATGAAATAGATGCATTTAAAGTGAATCATGCTGTGACCTGTTACGGTTATGCGGTAAATATTCCGCGGATCGGTAAGTTTGACGTTGAAAAAGCAAAGGCACTTGAGATTCCTCAGAAAGCATGGAACCGCTTGCAGCACGGCAGTACAGTAGAACTGGACGGCAGGGTGTATACACCGGATATGGTTATGGGCGCACCAAGAAAAGGTCTGAAAGTGACTTATTGTACGGACAGCAGACCGGTGAAGTCTATTTCAGAAAATGCACAGGACTCGGATTTGTTTATCTGTGAGGGCATGTACGGCGAGAAAGGTAAAGAAAGTAAAGCAAGGGAATATAAACACATGACCTTTGTAGAAGCTGCCCATCTTGCCCGGGAAGCACAGGTGAAAGAAATGTGGCTGACACATTTTAGTCCGTCATTGGTGCGCCCCGCAGATTATGTAGCAGGAATACAGAAGATATTTCCGAATGTTCAGGCAGGTACAGATGGTAAAACGGTAGAGCTTGGCTTTGAAGATTAGGAAAGGGCAGCTGCAAAGGAGGTAGCGTTATGAAAAAGTATGCAAGAGTCACAATCGCAATTTTAATCATGGCAGCATTGGGCGTTGGATATTACTATTACTTGTCCAACAGACAGCCGCGGCAGGATGCAACACAGCAGTCGCTGGTGAATGAACAGCTTGCCCAGTTAAAGACAAAAAATATTGAACAGAATTACCCGGAATCCGTCAAAGAAGTGGTCAATCTGTTTATGCGCATCAGTAAAATGTATTACACATCCAGCGTATCTGATGAAGATTTAAGTGTTCTTGCAAGTCAGGCACGTCTGCTTTTCGATGATGAGTTAAAAAGCAAACAGACCGATGCAGAATACCTTGAAAGTTTAAAGCAGGATATAGCGGATTATAAGAAGGTCAACAGATACATTTCTGATTTCAAACTTGAAGGCAGTTCAAATGTAAAGTACAAGACCTTAAACGGTCAGAAGTATGCTACAATTCTTGGACTGTACTATATCCGGGAAGGCAGCAGACTGGAGTATTCTTATACAAAGTTTACACTGCGTGAAGATGCGCAGGGACACTGGAAGCTCCTGTACTGGGAACTGGCAGATGAATCAGACATTAATGAATAAAAAGTAGGAAAAGGTCATGGAAAACAAAGACGTATTAATACTGGCAATCGAAAGCTCCTGCGATGAAACGGCAGCTGCGGTTGTAAAAAACGGAAGAACGGTATTATCCAGTGTGATTAATTCACAGATTGATATTCACACGCTTTACGGCGGTGTTGTGCCGGAAATTGCTTCCAGAAAGCATATTGAAAATATTAATCCGGTTATCGAACTGGCATTAAAGCAGGCAGATGTCACGCTGGATGATATTACGGCAATTGGTGTTACGTATGGACCGGGGCTTGTCGGTGCATTGCTTGTTGGTGTTGCAGAGGCGAAAGCCATTGCATTTGCAAAGAAAAAGCCGCTGGTTGGTGTACACCATATTGAAGGTCATATTTCAGCAAATTATATCGAACATCCTGATTTAGAGCCGCCGTTTGCGGCACTGGTGGTGTCGGGAGGACATACTCACCTTGTTATGGTAAAAGATTACGGCACATATGAAATTATCGGGCGGACAAGAGATGATGCGGCAGGAGAAGCATTTGATAAAGTGGCGCGTGCCGTAGGTCTGGGATATCCTGGAGGCCCGAAGGTTGACAAGCTGGCCAAAGAGGGCAATCCCCATGCAATCGAATTTCCGCGGGCACATGTTGACGATGCACCGTATGATTTCTCATTCAGCGGAATCAAGTCCGCTGTATTAAACTACATCAATTCCTGTGAAATGAAGCAGATTGAGATTAATAAGGCAGATTTAGTGGCATCATTCCAAAATGCAGTTGTAGAAGCACTTGTTTCAAGAGCAATCCGTCTGACAGAGGAAATGCACATTAAAAAGCTTGCCATTGCGGGCGGTGTGGCATCCAATTCTGCACTGCGTGCGGCACTCACAAGGGAATGTGACAGCCACGGTATTCAGTTTTATTCACCGTCGCCGATTCTCTGCACAGACAATGCGGCAATGATTGGTGCGGCTGCATACTATGAATACATGCGCGGAACACGGCACGGATACGATTTGAATGCCGTTCCGAATTTAAAACTTGGAGAGCGGTAATCGGACAATGAAGTGCAGAATGTCTGCGGAATAGAGGAGCATATGAAAAAAATTGCGGTTGTACTGGCAGGCGGACGCGGCAGCAGAATGAACAGTGACATTCCAAAGCAGTATCTGATGTTAAAAGACCGGCCGGTACTTTATTATGCCTTAAAGGCATTTCAGGACAGCGATATTGATAGTATTGTATTGGCGGCAGGTGAAAATGATTTGGAAATGTGCCGCACACAGATTGTTGAAAAATACGGCATAAATAAAGTCATGGCAATTGTCGCAGGCGGCGCACAGCGGTATGATACGGTATACAATGCACTGAAAGCGGCGCAGGAGCTGGCAATAGATACAGCACCAAAAGAGGTGCTGATTTATATCCATGACGGTGCAAGACCGTGTATCAGCCAGGAAATTATAAAAAACTGCGAAGAAGCCGCATTACGATATGGTGCCTGTACGGCAGCAGTCCCGGTTAAGGATACCATTAAGGTGGTTAGTCCGGAAGGATTTGCGGTTGATACGCCGGACAGAAATACGCTGTGGCAGATTCAGACACCGCAGGTATTCCGCAGTGATATTATAAGCAGTGCGTATACAAAAATGTATGCGGATACAGACAGGGGTACGATTACAGATGATGCCATGCTTGTAGAACGTTATACAGACGTTCCGGTCAAAATGGCAATGGGCGCATACACAAATATAAAAATTACAACGCCGGAAGACATGGGGATTGCGGCGCAGTATCTTTAAAAAATAAAAACCAGAATAGAACAGGTTGTTTAAGAGGGTAATTAGCACAAGGTGCATGATTATAGAATAATGGAATGCTGTAAAATACAGCAGAATGGAGGAGTTACACAATGGAACAGACAATTCCGTATAAGATTTATCTGGAAGAACAGGAAATGCCAAAGCAATGGTACAATGTACGCGCTGATATGAAAAAGAAACCGGCGCCGATTTTAAATCCACAGACTTTAAAACCGGTTACAGTTGATGAATTATCGGCTATTTTTTGTACAGAACTGGCAAAGCAGGAATTAGATGATACAACACCATATTTTGATATCCCGCAGGAAATCCGGGATTTCTATAAAATGTATCGCCCGTCACCGTTAGTACGGGCATACTGTCTTGAAAAGAAGTTAGGCACACCGGCACACATTTATTACAAATTTGAAGGAAATAACACATCCGGCAGTCATAAACTCAATTCTGCAATTGCACAGGCATACTATGCAAAACAGCAGGGATTAAAGGGAGTTACAACAGAGACAGGTGCAGGACAGTGGGGAACAGCACTTTCGATGGCATGTTCTTATTTTGATTTAGATTGTCAGGTTTATATGGTAAAGTGTTCTTATGAGCAGAAACCGTTCAGACGTGAAGTTATGCGTACATATGGTGCATCTGTAACTCCGTCACCGTCTATGAAGACCAATGTCGGACGTAAAATCAATGAAGAATTTCCGGGAACAACAGGAAGCCTTGGCTGTGCGATTTCAGAAGCAGTTGAAGCAGCAACAAGTCAGGAAGGTTATCGTTATGTATTAGGTTCTGTGCTGACACAGGTATTATTACATCAGTCTATTATCGGTCTTGAAACCAAGGCGGCACTGGACAAATACGGTGTAAAGGCAGATATGATTATTGGCTGTGCAGGCGGCGGTTCTAATCTCGGTGGATTAATCTCTCCGTTTGCAGGACAGATGCTGCGCGGGGAAGCCGATTACAAGTTGATTGCAGTCGAACCGGCATCCTGCCCAAGTCTTACAAGAGGAAAATACGCATACGATTTCTGTGATACAGGTAAAGTATGCCCATTAGCAAAAATGTATACACTCGGCAGTGGATTTATTCCGTCCGCAAACCATGCAGGCGGACTGCGTTATCATGGAATGAGCTCAGTCGTTTCCGAATTATACGACCAGGGACTCATTGAAGCAAGAAGCGTAGAACAGACAGAAGTATTTAAGGCAGCAGAACAGTTTGCACGGATTGAAGGAATTCTTCCGGCACCGGAAAGCAGTCATGCAATTAAAGTGGCAATTGATGAAGCACTCAAGTGCAAAGAAACCGGTGAAGAAAAGAATATTGTATTCGGACTTACAGGTACAGGCTACTTTGATATGTTTGCATATCAGCGTTACAACGACCATGAAATGTCAGATTACATTCCGACAGACGAAGAACTGCAAAAGTCACTGTCTACCCTTCCTGTAGTAGAGTAGGGGTATCAGTGTAATCAAAAATCCGGTATACAGAACGGATTCGTACGGATACAGAGTGCCTGCGGTAGGAGAGTAGGAAAAAGACAGGATATATAACTTCGTGCCTGCCGGGCAGTGCGGACGGTATTTGAATAAAATATCCGGCGGAACAGTGAAAGTATTAGAACTGTTTCTGCCGGATATTTTAAATGAAAGTACATTTTTGACAGTCTACAAATGAATTGTCCGGTATATTGAAAACAAAAGAGAGCAAAAAGCGGGGAAAGGCGTAAAATAAAAAGGAAGCATAATATACGTAAAAACAGCGTAAAAAGGCGGTGTGAGAGCAGAAAAACAGCGGATAAATAAAAAAGTTAAAAAAATTGAAAAAAGTTGTTGACAAGTAGCAGGTGAAGTGATATTATAAACAAGTCGTCAGCGATGAGCAACAACGCAGGCATGACAAAAAGAATATGGAGAGGTACCGAAGTGGTCATAACGGGGCGGTCTTGAAAACCGTTTGTCTTCACGGGCGCATGGGTTCGAATCCCATCCTCTCCGCTTCTAAAGCACTTACGTAGATAAGTGCTTTTGTTTTCCTAAGAACTGAATATGGAAAATAACAGACGCCAAGGTGTCGTATCTTAATGATACATTAGGAGAAGTACCCAAGAGGCTGAAGGGACACCCCTGGAAAGGGTGCAGGTCGGTAACACGGCGCGAGGGTTCAAATCCCTCCTTCTCCGTTCACATCATTGATGATTCTTGTTTTTGGCTAAACAAACACAATGATGTAAAGAAAAATAAAAAATATCAAAAAGTTGTTGACAAATAATGACAAACATGATATTCTATTAAAGCTGTCGGCGCTGATGAATAAACGCAGGCAACAAAAAAGAACATTGATAACTGAACAGTAAAACAACCCTGAAAATTCTTTGAAATTTTCAAT
>ERZ791825.275-NODE-275-length-47882-cov-43.995024_pt1 | contig 47882 bp, 59 predicted proteins | sample MGYA00510298_ERZ791825 | MGnify/ENA primary metagenome ERZ791825 (study PRJEB30046, sample SAMN00792010) | human gut metagenome | study: EMG produced TPA metagenomics assembly of the A metagenome-wide association study of gut microbiota in type 2... | reverse complement strand
AGTGTGGCAACACATGGAGCTGACTGTTACTAATCGATCGAGGGCTTGACCAAAGAAACTCGGAATCTGTATGAAGTTTTGAATGTACACTTGCAAAAATGGATAAGATAAGTTATGATATTAATGGTTTGAAATAAAACTATAATATATAGGGGATTGGTCAAATGGTATGATAGGAGTCTCCAAAACTTTTGGTGGGAGTTCGATTCTCTCATCCCCTGCTGATGAAGCCTTGATTTTTCAAGGCTTCATTTTTTACGTATCATATTTTTTTGTGTAATCCGTGAAAACTATTTAGAAATTATTTATATAATTTAGATTTTTTAATAAAAATCTCTCATATGAATTGACATTATTATACAAAATATCTACAATAAAATAGAATAATAAAACAAAGGAGAGTTTAGAGTTATGATTCAACAGAGAAACATTGCAGTATGTATTATTTTATCCATCGTTACATGTGGTATTTATGGTATTTATTGGTTTATCGTTCTTTCTAATGATACCAATACAGTATCCAATGCGGAGAATGCCACATCCGGAGGAGTTGCTTTTGTTTTAAGCCTGATTACCTGTAACATTTACGGTTTATACTGGGCTTACAAGCAGGGAGAGAAGATCGACAAGGCAAAAACTGACAGAGGCATCCCATCAAGCAATAGCGGAGTTATATATTTAATTTTATGCTTTGTTGGATTAGGAATTGTTGCAGAAGCATTAATGCAGAATGAATTGAATAGCCTTGCATAAGGGTTAGAAAAATAATAAATCCCTGATAGTCTGGCAGAACGTCAGATTGTCAGGGATTTATTATTATGCCGTTTGTTGGAAGTTCAGGGAGCGTATGTGTGAACAGGCGTAAAATATAAATGCCAAAGACAACGATACCGAGCAGACAAGTGATGAACGTCAGATAAGGCGGCTTTTTTTCAAATATATATTTATAAATCCAAAGATAAAGAAAGTATGGGATCAGAAGAAAGATGCAGGGGTTCATCTGAAAAGCAGTTGAAAAATGGGCTGTGAGAAAACTGATCCCAGCCCGCGTGAGACCACAGGCAGGACATGGAAAGCCAAATAGAATAGCAATTGGACAGACAGAGTGAAAGAGATATTGAGTAACGCTCATGTATATAATAATACAAAGGATTGCAATGCGATTGTGGTACAGATCGGATAAAAAATTTTTAATTCCTTTTAAAATGAACATATGATCTCCAAAATATAAAAAACGATAGACAAATTATAAGTAGTAATCTGATTCATCATAAATGAGGGGCAAAATACCTCTTGACCTTCCTATCATAAATATAACATGAATGGATATTTAAGGCAAAATTGTATGTGATTTTATACATCAGGAAACTAAATGAACAAAATTAGTTTCTTTAAAATATGTGCAAATTGAATAAAAAAATTGGTAATGGAAAATAATAGTAGTAAAAATAGATAGTGTAGTTTTTTAAGAGACGTGAAACCGGAAAAATTAGTTCCTTATCTCCGGAATTTTACGAAAAAAATGATGAAAAATAACGGAAAATGACGGAATTTGAAACAATGACGGAAAATTGACAAATGAAGAAAATGATGTCATAATGCGTTTCTGAAATAGGAAGTAATTGTTTTTGATAAGAAAGGATGTTTAAAATGATTGAAAGAAAAATCAGATTGACTGACACAGAAGAGGTTAAAGATTTCGTAAGAGCTGCCGGAAAATGTGATTTTGATATTGATGTCTGTTATAATAGAGCAGTAATTGATGCAAAGTCGTTACTTGGCATGCTGTATCTGGGAATCTGCAAAGATCTTATTGTAAAATATGGTGAACAGGATGAACGTTTTGAACATGTAATGAACAAATATGCGATTGCATAAATAAGGCTTATGTGAATAGTATCTGCTTCGCAGATCCATTAGAAGTTGCTTCGCAACTTCCGTTGTTATTAATTTTCATTCATAAGTGATGTGTTCCGGAATAAGAAAAGGACTATGTGGACAAAGGTATATTTGAAATCTTTGTCTGCATGGTCTTTTTCTTTTTTTCTATCAGAAAATCAGTTATAATGGACAGTATGAGCAAAGAGAAAAAAGGGAAAGAGACAGAAAATCAAATAGAAGAAAAAAGAAGCCAGATCAAGATCTCAGTGCGTAATCTTGTGGAATTTATTTTCCGGGAGGGAGATATTGACAACCGGCATGGTCAGTCTGTTTCACCGGAAGCAATGTTAGCAGGAAGCAGAATGCACCGCAGGATCCAGAAGCGGATGGGCAGCGATTATCATGCAGAAGTGCCGCTGAAATTAGTGATCGGGGAAGAAAATTATGATCTTGTATTAGAGGGAAGAGCGGATGGAATCCAGATCACTTCGGAATCAGAACGCGAGATTGATTATTCCAGTAATTTCAATTCCATGACAATTGAGGAGGATATGAAGGTTGTCATTGATGAGATCAAGGGGGTATATCTGAAGCTAGAGCAGTTAGCAGAACCGGTCAGGGTCCATAAGGCACAGGCAATGTGTTATGCGTATATTTTTGCATTGCAGCATGGAATAGAACATATCGGCATTCAGATGACCTATGTAAATCTTGATACGGAGGAGATCAAATATTTTCACGAAGATTTTGCATTTTCAGCTTTAGAAGAATGGTTTGATGAGCTGATCAGGGCTTATAAGAAATGGTCAGATTTTCAGTATGCATGGCGGATCCTGCGGCAGGAATCCATACAGAAACTGCAGTTTCCATTTCCTTACCGGAAAGGGCAGAAGGAGCTCGCTGCCGGAGTGTACCGCACGATAAAACGGAAGAAGAATCTGTTTATCCAGGCGCCGACCGGAGTTGGAAAGACGATTTCCACTGTTTTTCCGGCGGTGAAAGCGGTGGGAGAAAATCTTGGAGACCGCATCTTTTATCTGACGGCAAAGACGATCACAGGAACGGTGGCACGGGAAGCGTTTGAATTATTGCGCAAGGGCGGATATCAGGCAAAGATTATCCAGATCACGGCAAAAGAAAAACTTTGTATGTGTGATGAGATGGAGTGTAATCCGGTACACTGTCCATATGCAAAAGGACATTATGACAGGGTAAACGATGCTGTTTTTCAGTTGCTTTTGCAGGAAGATGTCTTTTCCAGGGAAGTGTTGTTAGAGCAGGCAGAAAAGTATCAGGTCTGTCCGTTTGAAATGAGTCTGGACGTGGCATCCTGGGTGGATGATATTATCTGTGATTATAATTATGTGTTTGACCCGAATGTGTACCTGAAACGTTTTTTTGCAGAGGGAATCCGGGGAGATTATATTTTCCTTGTGGATGAGGCTCATAATCTGGTGGAGCGCAGCAGAGAGATGTACAGTGCGGAGATTTATAAGGAAGATTTTCTGGCGGTAAAGAAGATTGTAAAGCGTTACCGACCGGGACTTGAGCAGCAATTTAACCACTGTAACCGTATTTTGCTGGAATATAAAAGAGAGTGCGAAAAGTATAAGGTTTATGACAACATTGGAAATCTGATGTTTTACCTAATGAAGCTTGCGTCAGAACTGGATGAGTTTTTACAGCGCAGCACAGAGTTCCCGGAGCGGAAAGAAGTCAGTGAGTTTTATTTTGGTTTGCGCAATTTTATTAATATTTATGAGCGTGTGGATGAGCATTATGTGATTTACACAGAGCATATGGAAGATGAGCGCTTTAAGATGAAACTTTATTGCGTTGATCCTTCGCTGAATCTGCAGGAATGCATCGACAGAGGAAATTCAGCCATCTTTTTTTCTGCTACCTTTTTGCCGATCCAATATTATAAAAATCTGTTATCCACGAAGAAAGATAACTATGCGGTCTATGCGGAGACAGCCTTTTCGGAGGAGCAGAGTCTGTTACTTATGGGAAGCGACGTCAGCAGCCGGTATACAAGGAGAAACCAAAGTGAGTTTGAACGGATCGCACAATATATCCAAAAGACCGGGCTTGCAAAGAAAGGAAATTATATGGTTTTCTTTCCATCTTATAAAATGATGCAGCAGGTCTATGAGGTATTTCAGGAGCTGGATGGAGGTACCGTGGAGGCTATCATTCAGGAGCCGGGAATGAATGAGGAAAAAAGAGAGGAATTTCTGGCTGAATTTTTGGCAGAGCGGGAAAAAACATTGATTGCATTTTGTGTGATGGGTGGAATTTTTGGTGAGGGGATCGATCTGAAAAAGGAGCAGCTGATCGGTGCCATCATTGTCGGAACAGGACTTCCACAGATCAGTAACGAGCGGGAAATACTGATGGATTATTATGAAAAAAGAATGGGCGAAGGCTTCGATTATGCCTACCGTTATCCGGGTATGAATAAGGTATTGCAGGCTGCAGGGCGCGTGATACGGACGATAGATGACGTGGGTGTGATCGAACTTTTGGATGAGCGTTTTTTACAGAGCGATTACCGGAATCTTTTCCCAAAAGAGTGGGAGAAACGTCTGGTGTGTACGGTTGACAGTGTAGATTCTTATTTGGAAAAATTCTGGAAAGAAAAACAATAGAATTTAAAAGGGCATATCAATATCAGGTTCCGAAAAACAGCATGGATATTGATATGCCTTTTTGTTTTATTTTAGACAGAATTGATATAGTGTTTTAGCGGTAATCACCCATGTAGAACAATGCAATGGTACCAGGACCGGAATGTGCACCGATGGTTGGTCCGATATGATTGATCAAAAAGTTTTCAATGCCAAGTCTCTTTTTAATAAGTTCTGCGACAAACTGGGCATCCTCTAAGGAATCTCCGTGCGAAATGAACACGATGTCGTTTTTGTCACGCCATGCACCGATCTGTTTTTCCATACTGTCAACGAGGGCAATCAGTGATTTTTTCCGGCCGCGGACCTTGGAAAGCGGGATGAGGTGACCTTCGTTATCCACATGGAGGATCGGTTTTAGGTTGATCATGCTTCCGACTACGGCAGCGGTTTTGGATACACGTCCGCCGCGATAGAGATGGAAAAGATCATCTACGGTAAAGTTATGTACGACATGCAGTTTATTTTCTTCTAACCATGCAGCAATCGCGTCAATACTTTTTCCTTCTTCTTTCATCATGACTGCCTTGTGTACAAAAAGTCCCTCTCCCATGCTGGCGCAGAGAGAGTCGATCACGATGATTTTGTTGTCGGGATACTTTTCGGCAAGGTTCATAGCAGCCAGACGGCAGCTGTTATAAGTACCACTCAGACCGGAAGAAAATGCAATGTGCAGGATGTCGACATCCTGTGTTTTGATAATATTTTCAAAAAGATTTTCTGCTTCCTCAGGATTTGCCTGTGAGGTCGTTGGAAGAGAACCATTGCGCATCATGGCATAGAATTCTTTTTCTGGAAGGGAATGTTCCCAGGTGTAAGTCTGGTTTTCAATCGTATATGGAAGAGACATCATGCCGAGATGATGTTCGTTGACATAACTTGCAGGAAGATCCGTCGTGGTGTCTGTTGTTATAATAAAGTCTTTCATAAAACCTCCTTGTTTTGCGAAGCAAAATCCGAGTTCCATTGAACGAGGAGAGGATTTTGACCTCCTTGTTTTGCGATTATCTGATACCATTATATAAGATTCTATGGAGAAAGAAAAGAAAATCATGCAAATTCTAAAATATTTATAAATTTCCAAAAGATAGTTTACTTTTTGAAAAAAAGAAAGTATGATAATCACATCTTTTTTATCAAATAAGTGTTAGTTATCGAGGAATATCCCTGCAGATTTTTAGGAGGCAGGAATTTTGAGCAAGCAGAAGATAATTGGCATTTTTGGCTGTGAACAGACGGATTTATGTATCTATCTGGCCAGCATCTTAGAGAATATGAAGAACAGTGTTCTCGTCATTGACAATTCATTTGAGCAGAAAATGCGATTTTGCATCCCAAGACCAAATGAAAAAATGAATATGATCACTTATAAAAATGTGGATTACACAACACTTTGTGAGCGCAGTCTGTGGAAAACAGAAGGTTATGACTATGTCATTGTAAATTTAGGCAGCTGGCCGGACGAGAAAAGTGTCACGGATTGTGATGAATTGATCTGTGCGTTAAATTGTGAGAAGTGCGAGATTGAAAAGTACCGGGAATTTATTTTACATATCGAGCATCCGGTCAGTGTTTTATTCCGGGATTTTTGCAAAAGTTATATGAGCGCAGGAGGAATTAGAAAACTTTTTGTAGATGAAAACTGTTTTGTATTAGAACAGTTGTTTTTACCTTTTTCCGAGGCGGATGAGTGCAGCAGGCTGATGATGCAGTTTGAGGGATATCGGAATTTTGCAAATTTATCAAAGGAGTTTGAAAAGGTATTATTCCACTTGTGCAGGAATATTTCAGAGCAGGATTATAAAGAGGTTTTGATGGGCGTCCGCCGTGCAAAAAGGGGGGAATGCTTTTGAAAATTGTATTCTGGAGTGAAGAGGCGGCGTGTGGAACAACATCGAATATGATCGCAACAGCAAGTATGATCGCTGCGAAGCATAACTGCCGTGTAGCGATGCTTTCAGCGGAAAAGAATGTGCATGATCTTGTCGGAAATTTTGCCAGACCGGACTCTGCGACTGTGAATGAAGAATGTTCGTATTATGTATTAGAAGGATTGGATTATCTGTTGATGGCAGGGAAATACGGCAGTCTTACGGAACATCATTTGGAGGAGGCTTTACAGCCGGTTGTGGATGGAAAACTTTTCTGCCTTCCGCAGGGGAAGCGTATGCTCTGTGATTTTTATCCGAAGGAGACAAGAAATGTTTTAAACCAGGTGATCCGTCTGCTGGATGAAAGCATGGATTTTTCTTTTATTGACTGTGGAAGTGAAAGGGATGACTGGACGAAAGAGCAGATGAAACAGGCAGATCTTATTGTTGTCAATTTCAGTCAGACATCCCAGGGGTTAGATCATTTTTTTTCAGGGCATGCAGATGTTTCGGAGAAGGTGGTGTATCTGATCGGAAGTTATCAGAAAGATGCTGTCTATAATAAGAAAAATATCCACAGAATCTATCGGATTGCACCGGAGAAGCTTGGTGTAGTTCCCTATAATCCTGAGTTTGAGATGGCATGCCGGGAGGGGAAATTAGACAGGTATATCCGTGGCAGGAGACTGTTACTTCCGACAGATATGAGGGAAAATTTTTTCACAGAGTTAGAGCATACCGTACAGATGATTTTGGAGCGGTCTGATAAGAGGGGAGGCGGGCAGGTTGTCAGTGGAAGAGACAGGCAGTCTAAAACTGTTTGAAGGAAAACAACAGGAAATTACAAGACAGGAACTTGTGGAGCGGGTGAGTGAACATGTGAACCGCATTCTGCGCAGAAATCTGTATGAATTAAAACTGGACGAAAGACAGACATTTCGGCTTTTAAGGCAGAAGGAGGAACTCCGCAGATATTTAAAAGATGCCGGAACCGGCAATTTACAGGTAAAAGAGTATTTGATTTCTTTTATTCAGGAATTTCTGTTAAACGGAATGAAGATGGATGAAGAGATGATAAAGCATACATTTTTCTTTTCGGAAAAAGGCAGCAGGCAGGCGGCGGTCAGATTTGATATCCTGCTGTTTCTGTATAAAGAACAGTATGGCAGCGGAGCAATGGAAAAACTGATCGAGGAACACGGCTTATTGTCAGGAACGGAAAATGTGATCACGGAGGAGCAGATTGAGCATGTTTATGGAGTCTGCGGAAGAAAATTGAAGTTCATTGAGCAGATCGAGCTTTTGAGCAGGAAGATTTATGCTTACTATAAAGGGCTTGGTGCAATCGATGAGCTGCGCGACATGAAGATCGACGGTGTTTCCGGCGGTGTGTCCGGAAAAGAGGGGACGTATCACAGTGCATGGATTTTTTATCATGGAAGAAGTGTCTGGCTGCCGTTTCTGGATTTTGAGCGGGAGGAAGAGATGGAGCGGATTTCCAGAAATCTTTGCAGATATCATCAGCCGGGAGAAATTTCACGAAAGAAAGGATATCTCGTTCATGAGATGGCAGATCATGCCAGAGTTGTAGTTGCCAGACCGGATTTTGCGGAGAACTGGATGTTTTTTATCCGTAAACTCGACAATATCCCGGAAGTCTCGTTACAGCAGCTTGTGACAGGCGGACATGCAGAAATCCCGGTCGAACTTTTAAAATGGCTCATGAAGGGCTGTCAGGTGACGGCGGTCACCGGAATGCAGGGCTGTGGTAAGACAACATTGCTCACTGCGATGGTCGGAGAGATCCCGGAGGAATATACCATCCGTGTATTAGAGCTGGCGTTTGAACTTCATTTGCGGGAACGTTATCAGAATAGAAATATTGTGACATTCCGGGAGACCGCAGGAATGCTCGAACACGGTGGAATCGGCGGACAGGAGGCTCTGGAAGTACAGAAAAAAACAGACGGAGCCGTGAGCATTATAGGTGAGGTCGTCAGTGCGAAAGTGGCATCGTGGATGATCGAGAGCGGACAGACAGGTTCTCTGTTTACGATTTTTACCCACCATGCGAAGAGTACAAGAAGTCTTTTATTATCGCTTCGGAACAGTCTTTTGAAGGAGGGCAGTTTTCAATCGGAGAGAATTGCATTAGAACAGGTGACGGAAGTGGTACGTTTTGATGTGCATCTTCACATGAACAGAGAGGGACAGCGCTATATCGAGAGAATCAGCGAGATCGTGCCTGACACGGAAAGCCCGGAGGGGTACCGGATTGTGGAACTTGTGCGGTTTGATGGAGAACGGTATGTGAAGCTGCATACCATCAGTGAGACAACGCGGGCAGAAATGGTGAAATGGATGACAAAGGAAGAGAAGGAGGCATTTTTCAATGTGGATATTTGAGGGCATTTTGTATGTCATTCTTCTGCTTGTATTTATCCGGTATGACCGCAAAAAACGGCTTTGGAAAAAGACGATCTCACAGGAGGAGGAATTCGAACATTATCTGTCGGAGTTATCGGTCGCTTACGGAAAACAGAAAAATATTGATGAGGCAGTGGCAGAAGTGGAGGAGACACATAAGATCGCACTTCCAGCAGAACATTCCTATGCACGTATCTATGGTGCAATGTGCGCGATCATCCGGGAGGATGGCGATATACTGGCAGATGGATATTCCGTATTTCAGAGAAATCTGAAGTATCTGAAAGAGGAAATCCGCGAAAATCTCCTGCTCTGCAAGTCGAAAATGCATGGGTTTACAGGGCTTGATGTTCTATCAGTCCTTCCGGTCTGCTTTCTACCACTGGTGAGGCTCTGGGCAATCCGGGTTTCAGATGGGCTGTCGGCTTATTATTATGGCAGCTATGGAATGTTGACAACAGTGCTTTTGTTTGCGGCAACAATTGGGATTTACGGATTCATCCTATGGCTATTTCTGCCGGATGAGGGACAAAAAGACCGGTACCGGTTGGAAAAGTGGCTGTTACAGTTTCCGTGGATGGCATATTTACTTGATGTTTATGTCAGGCGGCATTATACAAAATGTCTGCAAAAAAATGAGCAGATCAAACAGTTGCAGGGATTTGGAAATGTCCGGGCTTTTCTGATGAAAAAAGTCTGTTTTTTTGCAGCTGCATTTCTTGGAAGTGTATTGTTTCTTGCGGTGTATCAGAATGTAGAGCGTTCCCAGATCCTGGCACAGGTAAAGATTCCAGCTTACCAGCTTATGATGCTGCCGGAGAGAGCGCAGGAGCAGGCAAAAAGACAATATCAGGAGCTGGTCGCAGAAGTGGTGCCTGAAACGTTTAAAATGGACCAGGAGGCATTTAAAGAGCATCTGGAACAGTTAGCAGTCTGGGAGGAGTTAAAGCAGGAGCTTTCTTTAACAGAAACTGTGCAGGGGACGGAAGAATTTGTGAAGGCACTTTTTCTACAGGTGAGGGCATATCAGGGAATTCGGATTGACTGGTATCACATTTTATTTATTGTTGTGGTATCAATTCTGGCGTTTCAGATCCCGGAACTTTTTCTGGTGGCAGATCAGTGGAAATTAAGAGAAAAAAGGATGAGTGAATGTCTGAGACTGCAGACGGTAGTGCTTTTGCTCATTCATTATGAGAAGACAACGGTGGAAGAAATTTTGTCCCAGATGGAAAATTTTGCAGTTCTCTTTCAAAGCCAGATGGCAGAAGCAGTGGATCATTTTTCTTATGACCGGATCAGATCACTTCAAAAATTAAAACAGGAGATCCCGGATGAACCGGTACAGAGAATCTGTGATGCACTGGAGTTTTGCGAGGAACTGCCTGTGGAGGAAGCGTTTTTAAACCTTGAAGACGAGCGCGAATATTTTTTGAAGAAGAATATGGAAGAGCGGAAGAATTATCAGGGAGAATGCATTGCACTGGCAAAAATGGCAGCGTATCTGCCGATGTTTTTACTTATTATATTAAAGCTGGTCGTGCCGTTTGTGGCGGAGGGATTAAGTGAACTTCATGCATACAGCCAAAGCATGACGGGATTTTTTTAGGGAAAAGTGTTATACGAAAATAAATGAAATTAAAATGAAAAAGGAAGGTATCGATCATGGAAAATAGTTTAAAAGGATTAATGCTTGCAGCAGGAATTATCATTACCTGCATTATTATCAGTCTCGGATTTTATATTGCAAGAGAGGCGAGAGATACTGCCTCGGAGGGAACTGGGCAGATCAATCAGCTACAGGCGGAGTTTACGGATGCGTCCAAAACAATGTATGACGGCACGGAAGTGTCAGGAAGCGAAGTGCTGAATGTCATCCGGAAATTCAGTGATGAGACAATGGGAATTCTTGTACAGACGAATAAAAATAAAACGTACTACAATTATAATTTTGATATGGATAAGGGAGAACTGGGAAAAGCGTTAGATAACAGCTACAAAAATGCGCAGGATGTGGCAAGTGACAAGTATATTAATCCGACTGCGCGCTTTCAGGGCAGTATCGTAAAGGATGTGAATGGCACGATCATCGGGATCGTGTTCGCACAGGTATAGTACGCAGTGTATACGGAGAGTACAAAAAGACAGGAGGTAAGCAATGGAAGAAGGATTGCAGGGGTTGTTGATGGGAGCTGTGCTTGTGATGTTTCTGATCACAATGGAGTCAGCCTTGCAGGCGGTGGACAGCAGTGAAGCGTTGGAACAGACGGTGGAAGAGAGGATGATGGAGCAGAGAACGATTACGGTACAGAGAATTTCAGAAAAAGAGAGTGATGTGTTTGGATGGATGAAATATTTGGAAGAGTGACTGCGATTTTATTTGCAGCAGCGGTGTTTATGGGGATGCCGCTTTTGTACATGAGTGAGCGGGCAAAATCAGCAGAACAGATGTATCTTTTGACAGTCAATACAGAGTTTGTGGACAGCATTTGCAATACCGGTTTTTTGACGATGGAAATGTATCAGCAGTTTTATAAAGAAATATCTGCCGCTTCCGGTATTTATGAGGTGCATATGTATCGGGAGCAGAAAGACATTGTACTGGAGCAGGGAGATTATTCCTATGAGAGTATTTTCTTTGATGAAAAAGAAATGTTAGCCGAACTGGAGAAAAATCGTGTGTATGAATTTGAACGTGGGGATTATCTGAAAGTGGCGATCATAAAGAAGAAGGGATGGATGGATTTCGTGGGAAACAGGGATTCTTCGGTCAATGTTTTATATGGAGGCACAGTACGGTATGAAGATTTCTAACTGGTGTATCTTATTTTCGGTACTTTTCTGTGGCATGATATTGTATACAGATCTGCGGTTCCGCTACACGATGGAGGCACAGTATACCATGGAGGAGTACAACCGGATTTTTGACCGGGCAGCAGAGGATGCGCTGACTGATCAGCTGCAGGAGGAGTACTGGGATGGCAGCCTGAAAATAGATGAGGAGAAAGTACAGAACCGATTTTTTGAGCAGACTGCCTATGTGCTGGATCTGACAGGAGAGACAGAAAAGGAAAACTTAAAGGAACTTGTTCTTTTGCGAAAACTGGTAAATGAGAAGGGGAAAAGTTTATCCGTGGAGGAGAGCAGGAGGATTCAAATGCAGATGGAGAACATCACAAATCAAAGGTCAAAGCTTACTGATATGGCATATCTGATGCTGTTCCCGGAAGCGGAACATGAGGAATGGGCACAGAATCTGAAAAATCATGGATTTTACACTTTTCTGGAAATGCCGGATACCGAGCGGTATCCATGGACAAAAATGTTTGATCTCGATGAGATACGTTATGCGCTTAGTGGGGCAGAACTTGTAAAAAAGGAAGAGGACTAAGCCTCTTCCTTTGGTTCAGGTTTTTTGATGTATATTTTTTCAATACGGTTTTTATCCATCTGTTCAACACGGAGCAGTACATCATCATCTGTAATAATGATCTCATTTTTTTCCGGAAGATGATCTAATAAGCCGATCAGATAACCGCCGATGGTGTCATAATCGTCGGATTCAAAATCAAGATCAAGCTTTTCACACAAATCTTCCAGATTTGTAGAACCGAGGACAAGATATTCCCGGTCGCTTAGTTTTACGATCGGATCTTCCTCATCGGTATCGTACTCATCACGGATTTCACCCACGATCTCTTCTAAGAGATCTTCGAGAGTGATAAGCCCGGCAGTAGCACCATACTCATCAAGGACGATGGCAAGGGAAATGGAAGATTTACGCATTTCCATAAAAAGCTCTGCGGTATTTTTATGCTCATATGTAAAATATGGTTCCCGCATAATGTCCTGAATAGAGAAATGTTCCCGGTCTTTATAAAGCAGCAGATCCTTCATGTTGATGATACCGATAACATTATCGGTAGTGTCTTTGTAAACCGGAAGACGTGTAAATTTGTCTTCTTTGAATATTTCAATCAGTTCATCGTAAGTGCAGTCGATATTTGCAAATGTCATATCAATTCGAGGTACCATGACCTCTTTTGCCTGGGCATCACCGAAATCGAATACGTTATTGATCATCTCGTGTTCTTCGGACTCAATAACGCCGGTTTCTTTTCCGACATCGACAATGGTTCGCAGTTCTTCTTCGGTCATGGCTTTGTCTTTTGCATTCGGATCAACACGCAGAAGGAACAAGAATGCAATGGAAAGTTTATTTAAAATAAAAATGACCGGAGTGAGAAGTTTCATCAGCCAGTAAATGATGTTGCAATAGGAAAGAGATATTTTTTCTGCATTAATGGCTGCAATTGTTTTTGGAGAAATTTCCCCGAAAATCAAAATCAACAGTGTCAGAATACCGGTTGCGATTCCGGCACCAACACTTCCCCACAAATCCAGAGCAAGAGAAGTTGCAATGGAAGATGCAGAAAGATTGACAATATTGTTTCCAATTAAGATTGCACTTAACATTTTACCGGAGTCATCTGTAACTTTAAGTACGCAAGCCGCACGGGAATTCCCGTCTTCTGCGAGAGAGCGCATACGGATCCGGTTTACGGTCGTAAGTGCAGTCTCCGCAGAAGAAAAAAATGCGGAAAGTAAAAGTAGAATGATCAAAATAATAATCTGAAATATGGAACCCGAGTCCAAAAATATTCACCTCATCTAATAAACTATGATTAAAAAGCGGAAACTATTCTTCGATACTGTAGTTTGGCGCTTCCTTTGTAATGTGAATGTCATGTGGATGACTTTCACGTAATGCTGCAGCAGAGATCTTGACAAACTGACCTTTTTCTTTCAGGTCTTCGATCGTTGGGCAGCCGCAGTAGCCCATACCGGAACGGATACCACCGATCATCTGGAAAACAGTGTCCTCAAGTGTTCCCTTGTAAGCAACACGTCCTTCGACACCCTCTGGTACTAATTTTTTAGCACCCTCCTGGAAGTAACGGTCTTTGCTGCCGTTCTCCATAGCGGCGAGAGATCCCATACCACGGTATACTTTGTATTTTCTTCCCTGATATAATTCAAAAGTACCAGGAGCTTCATCACATCCTGCAAAGAGGCTTCCCATCATACATACGTTAGCACCGGCAGCAAGAGCTTTCGTCATATCACCGGAGTATTTGATACCGCCATCGGCGATAATCGGGATACCGTACTCTTTTGCAGCAGCGTAGCAGTCCATGATAGCTGTGATCTGAGGAACACCAATACCGGCAACAACTCGTGTGGTACAGATAGAACCAGGTCCGATACCAACTTTGACTGCGTCAGCTCCGGCCTTGATCAGGTCACGGGTAGCAGCACCGGTGGCAACGTTTCCTGCGATCACCTGTAAGTCAGGGTAGGCAGCTTTGATTTTCTTGACTGCCTCTAAGATATTGCGGGAATGACCATGTGCAGAGTCAACCACGATCACATCAACGTGGGCTTTTACCAAAGCATCGACACGTTCCATCATATTTCCGGTGATACCAACGCCGGCGCCACAGAGAAGACGGCCGAGATCATCTTTGGCTGAGAGTGGGTATTTGATCTGTTTCTCAATATCCTTAATGGTGATAAGTCCTTTTAAATGGAAGTCCTTGTCTACGATCGGAAGTTTTTCTTTTCTGGCTTTTGCAAGAATTTTCTTTGCTTCGTCTAAAGTGATTCCTTCCGGAGCTGTGATAAGACCTTCAGAGGTCATGCTCTCACTGATTTTTTTTGTGAAATCTGTCTCGAATTTTAAGTCACGGTTTGTGATAATACCAACTAATTTGCCACCTTCACAGATCGGAACGCCGGAGATACGGAACTTTCTCATGAGATCTTCAGCATCCTGTAAAGTGTGTTCCGGAGAAAGGAAAAATGGATCTGTGATAACACCATTCTCTGAACGTTTTACTTTGTCAACTTCCTCTGCCTGTGCCTGAATGGACATGTTCTTGTGGATGATACCGATACCGCCCTGTCGAGCCATGGCGATCGCCATGCGGTGCTCTGTTACAGTATCCATTGCTGCACTCATCATTGGAATATTTAAAACGATTTTTTTTGTAAGATGTGTTGTTAATTCGATCATATTAGGTGTTACTTCTGAATACTGCGGAACTAATAATACGTCATCAAAAGTAATTCCATCACCGATAATTGTACCCATTTTTTAGATCCTCTCTTTCTTCATCTTGATGTGTTATTTTAAAATAATTATATATTAAGGTAATTGTTCTGTATCATAGCAAAAAAAATACATAATGTCAATAATATATAAGTATAGATTTATAAAATAAATAAACAAATTAGTAAAACTTATAAAACAGAAAACAAAGGCTAATAGGAAGAATCATGATAAAGGTATTCACAAATGATTTTCGGTGTGATATGATGAAAAAGGCAACGGGGCTACAAAAGGGGTCACGCTGCCTTTTTTATGTAAATTAGGAAACTTTGTTCTATTTTATGCAAAAGGTGTGTTTGTCAGAAGAAAAACACACACTTATAATAAGGTAAAAATTGGAGTGAGAAAATGGAATTTCGACCATGCATTGACATTCATAACGGAAAGGTAAAGCAGATTGTCGGTGGCAGCTTAAAAGATGAAGGGAATATGGCAGACGAAAATTTTGTTTCTGGACAGGATGCGGCGTTTTATGCAGAGCTTTATAAAAAAGAAGGCTTCTGCGGAGGCCATATTATTTTGTTAAATGCAAGAGACAGCGAATATTACGAGGCGACAAAGAAACAGGCGGTGAGTGCGTTACAGGCGTATCCGGGAGGTCTGCAGGTTGGCGGCGGCATCACGGCTGAAAATGCAGAAGAATTTCTTGCAGCAGGAGCAAGCCATGTCATTGTCACATCTTATGTATTCTGTGATGGACAGATCCAGATGGACCGATTAAAAAAGCTTCGGGATACAGTTGGAAAAGAGCATCTGGTCTTAGATTTAAGCTGCAGGAAAAAAGATGGAAAGTATTATATTGTGACAGACCGCTGGCAGAGGTTCACAGAGCAGAGCATCACAGAAGATCTGTTAGAGCAGCTTGCCGGTTACTGTGATGAATTTTTAGTACACGCAGTTGATGTGGAGGGTAAGGCAAGTGGCATTGAAGAGGAACTTGTCCGTTTGTTAGGAAGCTGGGGGAAAATTCCAGTGACTTATGCCGGAGGCGTTGGAGATTTTGAAGATCTTGCCAGACTGAAAAAACTGGGAAAAAACATGTTAAATGTTACAATTGGCAGCGCATTGGATCTTTTTGGCGGGACAATGGCCTATGAAAAGGTAAAAGAATTCTGCCGGGAATGAAAAAGTAAAGAAATATAAATGTTGGAGGATTGGATTATGAGCAAGTACACGAAGCAGGATATTATCCAGATGGTAGAAGATGAGGATGTAGAATTTATCCGTCTGCAGTTTACGGATATGTTTGGCACATTAAAAAATGTGGCGATCACCTCAAGCCAGTTAGAGAAGGCATTGAATAACGAATGTATGTTTGATGGATCTTCCATTGAGGGATTTGTGAGAATTGAGGAGTCTGATATGTATCTGTATCCGGATCTTGATACATTCTGCATTTTTCCATGGAGACCACAGCAGGGAAAGGTAGCCAGAATTATCTGCGATATTTATACGGCAGACAGACAGCCTTTTTCCGGTGATCCGAGATATGTTTTAAAGAGGGCGGTCGCAGATGCAGCACAGATGGGATACCAGTTTGATGTTGGACCGGAGTGCGAATTTTTCCTGTTTGATCAGAATAATGAGGGTCAGCCGACAACAGAAAGTAATGAGCGTGCAGGGTATTTTGATCTGGGACCGGTCGACCTTGGGGAAAATGCCAGACGAGACATGGTGCTTACACTGGAAGACATGGGATTTGAGATTGAAGCTTCGCATCATGAAATGTCACCGGCACAGCATGAAATCGATTTCCGTTATGATGAGGCATTGAAAACAGCAGATAACATTATGACATTTAAACTTGCGGTAAAGACGATCGCAAAGAGGCATGGAATGTTTGCAAGTTTTATGCCAAAACCAAAGTATGGGATCAATGGCTCCGGCATGCATGTCAATATGTCATTGGCTAAGGATGGTAAAAATATTTTTGCCGACCCGGAGGGAGAGATGGGACTCAGCAAAGAGGCATTCTGGTTTATCGGTGGAATCATGAAACATATGAAGGGGATGACAGTGATCACCAATCCGCTGGTCAATTCCTACAAGAGACTTGTTCATGGATATGAAGCACCGACGCTCATTGCATGGTCAGCGACGAACCGTAGTCCGCTGATCCGTATTCCGGTTACCAGAGGAGTCGGGACAAGAGTGGAACTTCGTTGTCCTGATCCGGCAGCCAATCCATATCTGGTTTTAGCAGTGTGTCTGGAGGCCGGACTCGACGGAATCCGCAATCAGATCACACCACCGGATGCAGTGACAGAAAATGTATTTGAGATGCAGCTGCAGCAGAGAGCAAAGCTTGGAATCGAATCTCTGCCGGGTGATCTCGAACAGGCAGTGGAAGAATTGGAAAAAGATGATTATATCAAGAGCGTTTTAGGCGGGCATATCACAGAAAAATATCTAGAAGCAAAGAAAGCAGAATGGGCTGATTATCGTGCACAGGTAACTGAATGGGAAATCGAAAAATATCTTTATAAAATTTAATCTGAAGCCGGACTAGATTTTGAACAATATTATTGTTGCATTTCCCAAACAGGAGACAGCCCAAAACCTGAAGAAAATTTTACTACAGAATGGATTTCATGTGGATGCAGTCTGCTCTACAGGTTCCCAGGCATTGCAGAGTGCCAATGAATTGGGTGGGGGCATTGTCATTTGTGGCTACCGATTTGTGGATATGATGTACACAGAACTGCATGAGTATCTGCCGGATCAATTTGAAATGCTGTTAGTTGCGTCGCCCGCAAATTGCGGGGAGCGTGATCTGGAAAATATTGTCTGTCTGTCGACACCGCTGAAGGTTCACGAATTACTGCAGACTGTTGAAATGATGGATTACACAATCACGAGACGTCGGAAAAAGCAGAGGGAAAAACCAAAGCAGCGCTCAAAAGATGAACAGGAAATGATCGCTGAGGCAAAGGCGCTTTTGATGGAGCGAAATAATATGACAGAAGAGGAAGCACATCGCTATATTCAAAAGCGGAGCATGGATAATGGAACCGGTCTGACAGAAACAGCTCAGATGATTCTAAGTTTGCTGCTCGCATAAACTTTTTATCCAATGAAACAGAATACCCCTGACATAAGATAAAATCTTGGCCGGGGGTTTTGTTGTCTGAAAAAACGCTGTGAAGAAAATAAGGTCCGTCAGAAAACGATATTTTTGAGAAAAAATAATTGATTCCTGGTAAACAAAAATGCTTGCAACTGTAACACATCAATGCTATACTAAAGCAAAATTTAAAGGAAAATTGTTATGCTGTAAAAAGAAAAAAACAGCGATCATGATGGAGGAAGAGATTATGTTCAAAGTAAATGACAATTATCAGAAGCTTCCGGGAAGCTATCTGTTCAGCACGATTGCAAAAAAAGTAAGTGCATTCAGCCAGGCGAACCCGGATAAAAATATTATCCGTCTCGGCATTGGTGACGTGACACAGCCAATCGCACCGGCGATCATCGATGCAATGCATAAGGCAGTAGATGAAATGGGAGATGCTGCTACTTTTCACGGATATGCACCGGATCTTGGATATGAATTCCTGAGAAGTGCGATCGCGAAAAATGATTATCAGGCAAGAGGATGTGATATCTCTACGGATGAGATTTTTGTTTCAGACGGAGCAAAGAGTGATTCCGGAAATATTCAGGAAATTTTTTCTGTGGATAACCGCATAGCAGTGTGCGATCCTGTATATCCGGTCTATGTGGACTCTAATGTTATGGCAGGAAGAACAGGCGAATATGATGCAAAGACAGAGACATGGAGCAATGTCATTTATATGCCTTGCACGATGGAAAATAATTTTGTGCCGGAACTTCCAAAGGAAACACCAGACATTATTTATCTCTGTCTGCCGAACAATCCGACCGGCACCACCATCACAAAAGACGAGCTTCAGGTGTGGGTAGATTATGCAAACAAAAATGGAGCTGTGATCATCTACGATGCAGCATATGAAGCATATATTTCAGAGGACAATGTAGCGCACACGATTTATGAGTGTGAGGGTGCCAAAACATGTGCGATCGAGCTGAAGAGCTTTTCGAAAAACGCCGGATTTACCGGAGTGCGTCTGGGCTATACGGTTGTTCCAAAGGAATTGAAATGTGGTGATGTTTCCTTGAATGCAATGTGGGCAAGACGTCATGGAACGAAGTTCAACGGTGCACCATATATCCAGCAGCGTGCTGGAGAGGCAGTTTATTCAGAAGCCGGAAAAGCACAGTTAAAAGAGCAGGTTGCTTATTATATGAATAATGCAAAGACCATCAAACAGGGGTTAAAAGATGCCGGTTATACCGTATTCGGCGGTGTTAATGCACCATATATCTGGTTAAAGACACCGGGTGAGATGACATCCTGGGAGTTCTTTGATTATCTGTTAGAGAATGCAAATGTTGTTGGTACTCCGGGTTCCGGATTTGGACCAAGCGGTGAGGGATACTTCAGACTGACTGCATTTGGAAGTTATGAGAATACACTGGCTGCGCTGGAGCGCATTAAGAAGATGTAAACCGGAGTTTAACTTACCGTGGAGCAGCAGATTTTGTAGTGCTTTCCTAGAGCTTGAAGGGCAGATATAAGCGTCCTTTCACAAGTCAGAATTTTATAGGTTTATGAAAAGAAAAACGGTACAGACGAAATATGATGTTCCTGTTCGCCGGGCATTCCGATAAGCCTCTGAAGAGTCTTATCTCCATGGCTCACAAAGGAAATCATATTTGTCTGTACCGTTTTTCTTTCATTTACGCTGTGAATGACTTGTGAGAGGACGCTTATATTTGCCCAATCAACATCATGAATCGCACCACAAAATCTGCAATTTACATTATGGAACTCACGGTTATGGGATGAGTGCCTATATTGGGTTCGGCAGGAGATTCCATTTTGATGAAAAATTCAATGCCGGGAGCATCTCATCTCAAAAAAGCCAATGCAGATCGATGTGCTGGTCAAAAATGAAAAACATGTAAAGCTCAAAAAGAATATCGGGAGGATCTTCCGGCAGTACAATATCATAGAGTACAAATCACCGGAAGATGGCAGTGGAACAGGAAGACAGCGGCATATACTACCTCATCGGGATGCCATCCCAATACAGCTTGTCATAGTCCAAAAGCTGTCAAAGGAGCATAACTACTGGCTGAATAATTTAAGGAATGACCTTAAGGCAGGCAGTGAAATCAAAAAAATTACAGAGAGTGGTTTAAAGTCTATTGATAATACAGCAATAACTCATTCATCTGTAGGGGATTTTACATATAATCCCAAGACAGGTGCTGTATCTAAAATGAAGGGCGGAGGACATGGACAAGCCAATATTGAGTTTTTAGAAGCTAATGGACTTGAATACAATATTGTAAAAGTATATGATAATGGTGTTAGAATTGGTGTAATTCGTACAAATGGACGTATTAGTACAATATTTCCCGATGCTGCGTCGCAACCATAAAATATAAGGAGGCATATAATGATTAAGGATATAATGGATGATATAATTTCAGAAAGAAAGAGTAAAAATATTGAAGATGATTATGGTATTCAGAACTGTTGGAATAAAATGATAGATATTTTATCTAAAGATATTAATGAAACAGTTGCATATTTAGAAAATTGTTCTGAAGAAGATATTTATTTTATTAGTGAAGTTTTTGAAGATGTGTCTGAACAGTTGCAAAGTAAAGAATATATTGAATGTTTAAGGAAGTTGGATGATAAATTTCCTAATTTGGACATGACAAAAGATATCGATTTGGTAGAAGAGTATATTTAATCATGCCGTGGGCGGTATAGTGGCAGTGTTTCTCAGGTGGAGATGCAAAGCCGATTAGTGTAATAGGTATTAATGGAAAGGCGGAGGAGCGGTGAGTATGGGAAAAAAGAGAACGCTGGCTATTATACTGTTACTGTGTGTTCTGGGCGGGCTGATAGCTTGTGGCAGAAAAGAAAAAGAAGATGAGTATACCTATACGATTAAACTAAACGATAATGCATCGGGCAGTAAGCAGTTTTCCTCCTGTGGTTATTTGTGGGTTTACTCTGTGACAGATCAGATGTTTACAAAGTACGGGAATGGTGAAATGCCAAGCAGCTGGACGGTGGGGGATACCTATATATTTTTCACAACAGAGCAGAAAAACGGGGGGATGGACAGCAGCTATAAGTTGTGGCGATGTAATAAGGCGACGAATGAGTGTGAGTTTTTGGGGGATATGTCGAGTGATGCGAGACTGAACATTCATGAAAATTATTTATTCCTTGCGTTTGGGAAAGACAAGGTGTGGTTGATGCCGGTGGAAGGGGATTTTGGGGAGAGGATCAATCTGGTAGAACAGTTGGCAGAAAACGATGGAGATTCAGGAAGATACGAATTGGATATTGCTGGTTATCATGGCTGGAACATCTATTCGTATGATGGAGATATTATAGCGGTGACAGATCAGGATGATCATAGCGTTGCCATAAGTAATGTTTTGTCGATTGATGTGCGTGTAGATAAACACTGGTATTATAAAGATGGAGAGAGTATTGAGTTTCGGGATGACTATTTTCAATATAGGAGAGCGGGCGAAGACGAATGGCATGATATTTGTCCAGAGTATTTTGGTAACATATTATGGTTTAAACTTGGAATTAGGGAGGTAAATTTTCTCCCAAAGCGCATTGTGAAGGAAGGGGAGAAGCTTTATCTGTCAGTTGAGATAGGAAGGACGAAGGTGCTTGAGATGTCACAGAAGCATTTAGAGAGAGAAGTGCTGGTCGAAATCGATCTTGAGACGGACACGAGTCGTATGCTATACGATACGCGAAATAATAGGACAAGAATCGTCGGATACCGGGAGGGAAATGTTTATCTGCTGAAAGATCATATTGTATACAAAAACGTGTTGAAAACTGGAGAGCAGAGGGAAATGTATGATTTGGGTCAAGAAAGCATGCTCTGGTATGAGGAAGATGGAGAACATAAGGATGTTCATTTTGAATGGTATGGAGATTATATGGTTGTATGGAGCTATAACAATGGGGATGGGGAAAATCTGGTGACGATAAAAAGCCTGGATATGACGAGGTAGGAAATATTAGGAGAATGGTAATCTGAGAGAGAGGGCAAACGATAAAATAAAGGAGATGATTGTATATGATGGGGATGAGAGCTAAAAAATCTGCATGGCAATGCTCCTTATCGTGGGCGGTATAGTGGCAGTGTTTCTTGCACATAGAAAAGTGGCAGAGAAAATCACAGAGGAAGAGTACCAACGTTTTTTAGATGGGGAAGTGCCTGCTATGAAAGAGAATGGAAAAACTTATTTTCTGGAAGACTTGTTCGGGGAAGATGTAAGTGATGTTGAAACTTTTTTATCTGATATTGACGGAGATGGAGTGAAGGAGCTGCATATCCGGAATGGCTTTTATTATATCTTAAAGGAAAAAGAGGGGAAACTGACGATTCTATATGAGGGTACTGCTACTTACGATGAGCCGGTAGAAGCGATGTCCGGCATTCTGTATTATAGGGAGGGAGGGGCACCATATAATGAGGCTTACTATTTTACAAGATTTGAAAAAGATGGAACAATGGTGAAAGGACCTACTTATCAATGCTACGACAGTGACGAGGATGGAGAGATTGGGGTGGAAGATCTTTATTTAAAGGACGGCGTAGAGCAGGATAGGACTGCGTGGGAGAAGGAAACGGAGATATACAGAGCAATAAAAAATGAGCGGGGCTTATAGTCGGGTTGTTTCGATGGAGAAAAATCAATGAAGTATATTCAGAACAGAACAAACTGGTGCTGGGTGGCGGCCTGTAAAGTTGCCGGAGAGCAGTATAAGAAAAATTTTACGGAATTTGCGTTTACACTGGAAAGTCCGGAGACGGAGGTAGCGGTCAGCAATCTGGATGGACTGCGTACAGATATTGTAAAAAGAAGAAATGGAATATATTTTGTGGATGCGAGGCTTAAAGTATGTTGTGCTGGGAGATTGTGAGAGTAACTTGATACAGACAATTACATTAGGTACATACGAATCCGTACACTTACCAGAGACCACCTATCGACGTGAAAGAAATTCAAACAAAATATGGACCAGGAAAAGTCGGTAAGTTGAGTGATGGAACAACAGTTGTTGCTCGTCCAGGTAGTACAACAGGAGGAGCGACTCTTGAAATAAGGGTGTCCAATAGGAAAGTGTACAAAATTCGATATTAGGAGAGATAAAAGATATGGAAAAATGGAAAGAAGTATTTGTTGGTATAATTCCAAAAGCAGTTTACCAAGTGCAACTAATAAATGGTGAGAAACAAGGACTAACTATAAAACTGTCAAGTAGTCAAACATGCGTAATGATTAATTTCGGTATGGTTCAAGCAGTACGTATGCTAGATGAAGGAATTGTGCAAAGTAACCTTTATTCTGAAAATGAAATACGGAAATATAAGGATAATGATTTTCAGAATATAATTTATGAAGTACAAGATGGTGAATTTTCAGAACAAATAAATCAAATTTCTGATGGTTATGGAGAGGCTTTAAATTTAAAACATTATGTAGTGATTACTCAGAATTACAATATTGATATTGTAACTGAATGGGAACCAACAATAGAAATTTCAAAGATGTAATAATTCAGGACATTTCTTTTGACGATTCCAAACACCCATGTTACAAGGGCATTCAGCAATCCCAATAAGTTATGTGTTGTATTAATAATTCCATAACTCATGCTTTGTACTGGTAGAAGTAAAGATTGTTCCTGCAATAGTAACAAACCATTCACAGTTTAGATTGGTTTGGAATGGGCTTTTTAGATCTGGATCTGCCATGTGATATCCGGGATATCATTGCGGATGTAAGGAATCTTGCCAAAGCAGATGATATAAAATTGGATATGATCGCCATGCTTGCACTTGATCTTATCGGGGTAATACCGGTGATCGGTGCATTAAAATACTCGGACGAAATAGGAACACTGTTCAAAAGTGCAGATAAAGTCAGTGTGGTGACGAGAAGTACAGATGGTGCCGGTGTGCTGGCAAAGCATGCAGATGAGGCAGGAGCATAGCTGCACGGAGTAAAAGTGTTCAGGTATTCAGATGAGACAGCCGAAGCAGTGACATCCGGAGAAAAGCTGTTAAAGGAAAGTGGGACAATATATGAATCATTTGCCGATATGATGTCACCGGAGGATGCGAAAAGATATTTGGATTTTCTGGAGAATGGAAGCAGAGAAGGATTGACAAGTGCCGAGCTGGCAGGAGTGGAAAAGGCAGATGCATTGCTGGTATCCCAGAAAGTTGGATATGAGGATGTATGGGATTTAAGGAATGCAGGTGATTTGCTTGAGAGCAGAGTGGTACAGGAGAAAGATTAATACCAGGAATGGAAGGTGTCGTTACTGGTGGAGATTCTACAAAATTAGGGAAAAAAATGATGGAATCCATGGGATTGCCTAGAGGAACTAATTGGACAGGACATCAGGCGCAGCATATTATTCCCGTAGAAATGGCAGACCATCCAGTATTACAAAGAAATGGAATGGATTTAGATGATGCTTCCAATGGACTGTTTTTAAGAACTCCTGCAGATGATATAAGTGCTATGGTATGATTTGCAACAAAATCTAAAATATTTACAGCAGCGTGGATTGCGTGGATTGCCATTATATCCTAGTCAAGGTGCAACTGTAGATTTGTGGCAACGTAGCTTAGAGAGGATTCAATAAATGGACGAAAATAAAATTGTAAATGTAAAAGCATTATTGTACGATGCTGATACCGATGAAGTAAAAAGAATTATTTCTCAAACGGAAGATCAAGAAATTTTATATGTCTATGCTTATAATTATAATTGGGATAATGGTTTTGATATTCCACAAACGGTTTTAGATAATAAAAAATGTGATTTAAGTATAGCATTATTTATTTTTTATAGGGCTGATGGATTAAGTTATTTAGAAGACAAAACTGATAATGCTAATTTACCACAATGGTATTCTTTTATAAAAAGATTATATGATTCAATATTAACAGGAGAATATCAAAGCGGAGAAATTGAATTTAAAGTACCATTGTCAAAAGTTCAGCTCTTTAAATTGAAAAAAGTAATAGCAGAGGAAGAAAATATTTTCACTGAAAATATTGAAGGAAAATGCTTGGATATTAATTTATAGTGTTAAATGATGAGTATATGGAAAATCGTGGCAAATATAAAGACAGGATAGATACAGAGTTGGATATTTATTTTGACGGGAATTATGAAGTGGCTGGTGGACTTGGGAGCACCATTGTCGTGGACGAATGGGAGAAGTATGAGAAAAATTAAAAAACTAAAACGAATATCTATAATGTTGTTATGTGCAGTATTGCTTCATGGAGGATGCGGGTCTCGTACAACAGAAGAAACAGAAAAAGTCGATACAACGGAGAATTTTGATCTGATAGGAACGGAGGGCTGGGAGTATCAGGGAGAAAAGAAACAGTATATTTATGGAGAATGGACAGTCACCGGTGTCAGAAAGGGGGATACATGGGATGAGACGGATGAGCGGGTGGGTGCTGTGTATGAGCTGTTACCGGAGAGCTGTTCCTACAAAAGCAGCACGGAATCGTACTCATTAAAATTAGAAGGGTACTCTGCATCGTTGATTTCAGCACGGGAGTATGATATAGCCGGAATGCTGCCGCAGGACACGAACTATTGTCTGGAGTTCAGTGAGGTGGAGATGGGAAGAAAGTATGGTGGGATAAAGAGTGCATTTACGGTATTGATTTTAATTGGGGAAAATGAAATCATAGGACGTGAAGATGGAAACTGGTGTCGTCTGGAAAAAACAACCGACTATAATGATATGCCAGAAGGAAAAGACTTTCTGATACCAATTAGCGGTATTTGGAATGGAGAGTGGGAGGTCACAGAGATTCTGAAAGAGGATGGTGATGATGCAGAGCAGTATATAGGGGCAGATTTTTCCACATGGTTTCAAGAGATACTGGAGGAAAAGTTTTGTAACTTTTATATTGTTTCCACAAGGGAGCCGTCCATAAAACAACTGGTAAAGGCAATGGGGCTGGAGAAAGAAACATTTGTAGGTTTTTATGAATTTTCAGAAGATTTTTACTGGGATAAAATGATTGTAAAAGATGAGATGACAGCAGTACTGGTAAAGGATGGAAATTACCTGTGGGCAAGGCGGACATCCAAGAGGGATCAGCAGGGGGTGTATCTGGATGCCTATATGGAGGATTATCTGAATGATGGTGATTTGATGAGAACGGAAGCAGCGAATGAGGAGAAGGTGCATCAGGAACAGGATGCGGAAAACATGGATGGTTGGGAAAACAAGGGGAAAAGACAGCAGTATATATGGGGAGTCTGGCAGATTACAGGTATCAGAGAAGGAGATACTTGGGATGAGACGGATGAACTGGTAGGCGCTGTGTATGAAATGTTGCCGGAAAGCTGTTCCTATAAAAGCAAAACGTGGTCATATACCGTAGAGTTGGGTGGGTATGAAGCCTCTCCAATTGTTCGGTGGTTTGAATATAATATAGGAAATATGCTGCCGACGCCGGCGGGGTATTACCTGTCGTTTGGTGAGGTAAAGCCTGGTGAGGAGTATGCCAGATCACGCAGTGCCTTTTCTCCATGTATATTGACAGATAAAAAAGAGATGTTAGCCTTTTGGGGGAGAAGAGTATACCGCATGGAGAAGGTGGTGGATTATGATGATATCGTAGAAGGAAAAGATTTCTTTAGAGCAGACTATGGGCTTTGGAGCGGGGAATGGGTGGTTACGGAAGTTCTAAAATCAGAGCAACACGACGCAGAAGAATATATCGGAATGAACTTTTCCACAATGGAGGATAATGAGATCTGCGATTTTTATCTTGTGGATATAGGGGAAAAATCAATAGAGAAGCTTGTAGAGGCAATGGGTCTGGAAAATGAATTTTTTGTAGTTTTCTATGAATTTTCAGAGGATTGTTTTTGGGATAAAATGATTTTAAAGGATGAAATGACTGTGGTGCTGGTAAAAGATAACAATTATTTTTGGGCAAAGCGGATGTCTGAAAAAGATCCGGCAGGACTGTATGGATCATATTTTTGAGTTAATTAAGGTGCAAAGGTAGGGAATAGACATGAAAAAACATATCGCCTTAGGTATTTGTATACTTATTTTTTTGATTACCGGAGGCTGCAGCTCGACAATGAAAAGGTCTGGGGAAAACGGATATGGGGGAGGGATTTCAAGTACAGAGAAAGATGGTAAAAATGTCTCCGAAAATGAGAATATCACATTCCGGGTTTTGGATGGAAAAGAAATTTCGGTTAGCAGAGACAGGCTGATGGATACGGAAAGAATTAACAACCGGTGGAGTTTGGAAGAGACAGATGCCATGATAGCTCCGCTAAAAGGAACATGGACGACGGATACATATATGGGCTATGTTCTCCCGTATAATCTGCGCAAGTTTGAGCCGGATACTTATGCGGACGAGGAAGCACGGGAAACGTTTTTCGGGGAATATCACGAGGCGGTCCGAGCAGCAGAGGAGAGTCCTGTACCGGATATCAGCGTTGAAGTACAACCGGTGGAAGAATATGAAGATGGATACACAATCCGTGTCAATGGCTATGAAAGCCCGTTTTCTATCATTTTAAGCACAGAAAGAATAAATGACGAGTATCCCATTTACAGTGATACAACGACACTGTCGGAAAGTTTTTTTGTGGAATACCCAGTTGTCTATATAAAATTGTTTGCCAAATTTAAAGACGGAGAAAGCGACAGATATAATCCAGCGACAGTGATTGTATCTGCGGATGGACAGGTACTGCTGCTGATGGAGGGCGCATTCTACTCATTGGAGAGAAGATAGGTGTATGGGATTTTCTGGGAACGATGTCTGAAATCAATGAAGTATATTCAGAACAGAACAAACTGGTGCTGGGTGGCGGCCTGTAAAGTTGCCGGAGAGCAGTATAAGAAAAATTTTGTGGATGCGTGGCAGTCAGCTATTGCTAAGAATGCAGACTTTCTGCACGGAGGTTTGGAGGGAAATTTTCCGGGAAATGATCAGATGAAGATGCGAGGCTTAAAGTATGTTGTGCTGGGAGATTGTGAGAGTAACTTGATACAGACAATTACATTAGGTACATACGAATCCGTACACTTACCAGAGACCAAAGATCACGCCGTTACCGAATGAGACCGCCTTAACCGTTCCGGGAGGAACGAGGGTGGCAGTGGTGCCAAACGGGACAGCGCCAGCCTTGAATCTGCCATACCTTTCGGGGCAGTATACCGAATATCCGGCAGCAGTGCAGGGATGGGCACAGCAGGCTTTGCCGGGATGTTGAAGCAACAATAACTAGGATTGATGAATTGAAAGACATAAGAAAATTAAATCCCGAAAGCTTTACAAAAGAAATGAAAAAAGAATTACAAGAATGTGAGAATAGGTTACATAATTATCAGCGTTCTCAAGAAATGAACAATACCCTCAATGAGGCTGGAATAGAAGATTCTATTGAAAACAATCAAATGATTGTTGAAAATCTTTTGGATGCGGCAAAAGAGGTCACAGATGGAAATACAGAAATTATAAGTTACATTGAGGGGGGTGAATGGTAAAGTACAAGTAGTTAGCAGGTGGAAAATACTACCTGATGGAACACCGTATTTAGCGACCGTCATATTAAAGCCTATGAAGTAGAAGGGAAACAAGATGGAAGAATATGAATATTTAGAGAATTTAAATAGTGAGGAACTTGCTAAGATTATTGATCAAATGCTTGATTTTGAGGAAACAACAAAGGCACTTATGATTCTTGAAGAAAAGGATTCACAGAAAGCCTTAGAACTTGGAAAAGATATTATTAAAAATAATAAAGGGGATGATTATCTACAAGCAACAGTTTGGAATGTTTTCTTTTTTGACAATCAAAAGGACATGATAGATGTAATAGATAAAAGAAAAGAAGAAATAGGGAAAATACTATTAGATGAAATAATTATTGATTTGACAAAGAACAAGGTTGCTATCAGTAAAGATTTTTTAGAGAAGCTTAGAAGGACTTATGCGGCTATTGATAATAAAATGAATATGCGTTGTAAATATGAAGAGTTTTTAGAATATGGTGAGAATGAAAAATAGTTTGGTTAAACTCTAAAGTACAGTCAAGGAAGTAGACAAAAAAGTGAAAAAATAATCAGGAACAGCCTTACATATTCTGCTCCTGATAGAAAGCTTCTGCTTCGTTTGGAGTAAGTATATGGAGTGTGGTCGTTTTGAATTATAGTATCCTTTGATGTATTCAAATATGGACAGCTGTAACTCCTGTAGAGAATGATAGCATTTACGGTTGGTTTCCTCTTTCTTTAGATATTTGAAAAAGTATTCGTAACAGGTATTGTGGCTGGAGTTTCCCTGCGTGGAACAGTAGAAAAGCGGGAGAAGGAATCGGTGTACCTGAAACTGGACATTGACGGAGCAGACGGGAAAGCGCAGCCTTGAAGCAGCCATACCTTCCGGGGCAGTATACCGAATATCCGGCAGCGGTGCAGGGATGGGCACAGCAGGCTTTGCCGGGAGGGAGAAATGCTGCAGATGTAATACAATTATCTAAAAATAGTATTCAACATATTAAGAAGCATACATTTGAGGGAATGTCAGAACAAGCAAAGTATTTAACTGACGAACAGTTAGCCGACAAATTAGCTAATACACCATTTTTTAATAAAAACTGGTCTCAGGATGAAGTTGTAAAGTATACACAAGAGGCATACAATACATTACGAAGTCAAGCTAAAACTGGTATACATTCAGTAGAGATAAATGGAGAAATTATAAATGTTTTTATAAAGGATGACGGAACATTTGATACTGCGTATGGTGTATATCAGTATACGGTAGACGATTTTAGATAGGAGATACATATGTTTGAATTATATTACAGAGTAGTTCATAGTGAGTATGATGATTTTGTAGGGCAAAATGGTTTTTTTCAAATTAAGTGTAATGAGTGTAAATATGGAGAAATATATCCTAAAGAGCTGGAAACAGTTATGGATAAAGTTTCACTATATGATTGGTTTGAAAGGTTGGCAAGGGTTATTAAATATTTGTCATTAAAAGATTATGTTGCGCTTAGTGATGTTGAATCATATAATACATGGATTGAATTTAGAAAAACAAATGAAGAAGTAATGGTAAGCATTGTAAAGGCAGAGAAGGAAGAAGGTTCTCATGATATTGAGTTCAACCTGAAAGAGCCTATTGCAGGAGAATGGGAAAAACAAGTGATTCGTTACAGTCAACTAAAAACTGAGATAATTGAAAAGTTAGGAGAATATGTAGAGTTTATTACAATTAGTAACACGGAGCATCCAGAGATTGAAAAAATAGACGAGCTACTTAAAGGTTTTCAAAAATGTGACTTTTAAGAAATAACAAGCTTTTTATGTCTATAGAGCCTGCCGACTTGCAACTATTTAAATATTACCGCAGTTGCAGATTTTTTTATGGAAATAAAGCTGGGAGGGCACGGAAAGGTGACGCTCCGGGGGTATCTGGCGAGAATGCCGGACATCAGAAGGCTGCAGGAGGAAGCGGTCAGGATTACGGTACAGGAGGACGGTGACAACCGTGAGCAGGTATTGTTCCGGGGGATTATCCAGAGTGTGCACACGTTTGTGGAGAACGGGGTGTGTCAGGTAATGTGTCCGGCAGCGGGCTTTCCGTGGAAACAGGAGTCCCGGTCATAGCGAGTTGATGAAAGAGAGCAATCATACTATTGATAAAAAAGTACAGAAATTGTTAGCTTTATTACTTGGAATCTATCAAAAAGGTGTGGTCAAGGAAGTTATTTTGGGATATGAGCCTGCAGATGATGATATGATGATATTAAGGGTAGCCCGAAAACAAATAGAAATGTTAAACGAGAATGTTTTTAATTCTCGGTGGGCATGTAGTGTTTATAATTTTGCAAAACATATGAAACTTTAGGGGTTGCGAGAGAGGGGGCTGGGTATTACTACCGCACAACTTGAAGCATCAGCCGGAGCGCTGACCGCCGGGGCAGTATACCGAATATCCGGTAGCGGCGCAGGGCTTGGCACAGCAGGCTTTGCTGGGAGGGGGAAGTGGTATTGAGAGTGATAGTAAGACCAATTGGGAAGCTCATAATGTTGTAAATTATGCAAAATTAAAGGAACAGTATAGAGTCAGTGAATTAGCTAACGATGTGGTAGATAGTATTACACAAACAGGAGCATTGCCAAGCAATTACATAACAAAGAGTCAAGCAAGAGCAATGGGGTGGTCAGAAGGAAAGACTTTAAATAATTGTGTACCAGGAAAGGCTCTTGGTGGAGATGTTTTTGCAAATACTAATGGGGTTTTACCTAGTGCAAATGGAAGAATATGGTATGAGGCGGATGTAGGAGTTGATTATACGATGAGCCGTTCAAATTCTAAGAACCCAGCATATAGGATTTTGTACTCAAATGATGGGCTAATATATGGAACATATGACCATTATGATACTGTGTTTCAAATTTTCCCTTAAAAAGAAGGAGCAAAACGATGAATTGTATTAATACGATTTGTTTATATTTAAAAAAATATTTAACAGATGAGCAATTTGAGAATATTTTCTATGACTATATTGAAGATTTTCAAAATTCTTTGGAAGAAGATATGTATCTTAATGTTTTATCTACAAACTTTAGTTCTAAACAAGAAAAAATTAGTTTAGAAACAGAATTATATAATTATGTATTAGAGAATTATGATTCTGTGTATGAAAATATTAATGATGCATATGTTGAACGTATAATTGACTCAAATAAGGAAGATATAGTAGTAGAAATATTAAAGAATAAATATCAGAAGAGAGAGGAGGTTGATATAGATTGTAGTATGATTAATACACGGTCAGAATTAATTGATGCAATAAAACATGCATTGCAATATCCACATTTTTGTGGAGATAATTGGGATGCAATAGAAGATTTGATTTATGATATAGTACTCCCACAAAAACTAATTTTGCACAATTGGCGTGAGGTTGAAAAAAAATTACCTCAAGACACGGCTATATTAAAATCAATTTTAGATAAATACAATAATGGACGCTGTGTGGTTATATATACTTAGGGTTTTTCAAGTGTTTTGTGTAAGTTTTTTATTAGCTGGTAGTGTACCAGAGTAATTATTAATTATGTCTCCAGATAAGGACAGCCATCAGCTAAAATATTCGGTCTTTAAATTAATCGGAATGGCTCTCACCGAAGGTGCTGTAATCCATGTAGATTAATTTGAAGACCCTAGGGCGAAATTTGCCATCTGGGTGTACATAAGGACATCCGAAATCAAAACTTAATATTGTTTCATCAAAGATGCAAAACGCATTGTTTTCATGACACTTGGTGTTGTGAAGATGATGCATTTTCTGTATAATAGTCGAAAACTAATCCCAAAAGGCGGTGTTTCAGATTTAAATATGGAAAGCTGTAAGAAAGTAGGTAAATATGACGTTTGAAGAGGTAAAAAAAGCATTTTTTAGGTATGATGGATCATTATTTGCAATGGCAAGGGAGGAAAAAGAAGCATATGAGAGTTATAAATTATTAAATATTCCAGAGGAAATGGCAGAAGCATGGAAACAAGAATTGTTTTTTTCCTTGTGGGAGCAACTGAAAGAAAGCGGATCAAGCGAATTGTTTAATAGAATGTGCAATCTTTCAGAAAATAGACATAGTAGAGAAAATTTATTAATTTTGAAGGAGGCACTGTATAAGGTAAATTATACAAATCCAAAAGTAAATGCATATATTTGTGAAGCCATACTTGGGAGAAAGGACTTGTCAGAGAGAAGTGGCATGATTTTTTGGGCATATGATTTAGGTGAGTATGAAATGGCTAAAGAACTGTTGCAGTTTATCTGGAAATTGGCAACAGTTCAGACATCTGATAAAAATGTAAAGTCTAGATTGGATAGGATTATAAAAAAAAGTTATTTGATAAGTTCTAAAATAAATTATCCAACGTTTCCAGCTTGAGTGTGGAAATACTTTGGGATTCTAAACCCATCTTCTTGGAGAGTTATATGATGGAGAAAAAAGTAGTTTAAAGAGATGGTAAATGTTATAGAAGAAAAACTGGCACAATGACTAATAACAATTTTACGGTATTTTCTTAATGTGACTAAAACGCTCATATTACAACAGTTCGTAATGGCAGGAGTTTCCCTCCGTGGAACAGTGGAACAGCGGGAGGGGGAGTTGTGTACCTGAAACTGGACATTGACGGAGCAGACGGGAAAGCGCTGCATCCCTATCCGTGGATTCCGCCCACAGGAAACGTCATGTATTGTATGCCGCAGGAAGGAACGGAGGCATACCTCTACTTTCCAGAGGCAGAGGAGGAAAGTGCATATGCAGTCAGCGAGATACATAATAGCAGGTGTCCGGTCTTTGCAGATGCGCAGCGTCGGGAACTTGTGACGGAGCATGGGAAAAAGCTGCGGCTGCATGCGGACATGCTTGGTTTTGCCGGAGGGAAGGAAGAAACTGTGCAGGAGTGCCGGATGAGAGAAGACGGCATACATTTCGGTGCGGGCAGAGGAAAACTTCAGGTCACGGGGAGGGAGCAGATTCTCTTCCATGCACCGGAGATTTCCCTTGACGCGGTGCAGAAAATCGGACAATATAAAATGGAAAGCATGGCGAAAGAGAAGGCGGGGATGCTGTATCCCAGAGGAGGCGGAAACCCGGCAACGGGAGGACTGGCAGCAGCGGCTCTGGGAGTTACAGCCGTGCAGCTTGGGATGACAGCCGGAGTACTGACCGCCGGGGCAGGAATTGCTGCAGTTGCGGCAACGGCAAGCAGTGACAGAAAGAATGGGACAGAGTCCTCCCTGGGGGATTATATCAGCAATGCATTTTCGGCGTCTGCAAGAGTGGGAGCATCCTGCATAGCCATAACTCTGGGGATGTACGGGGCAGAGGTGATGACGTTGACCGTGAGCGGAGGCATGGGGCTGATCCCGGTGGGAGGAACGGTTGTGACCCTGCCACAGCTCGCAGGTGCATTCCAGCTTGTGGCAGGAATAGTCACAAGCCAGAACCTTCTGTTCCAGATGAGGGGAGTACTAATGTTCTGTATCTCGGGTAAGGAGATGGGAGCGCCGACAGGAAACTGGCTGTATGACAGCGCCCGGGAGCTTACAGAGATGGCAAGTATGCAGTTCGCGGTCTATGGACTGATGAATCCGTACACTTACCAGAGACCAAAGATCACGCCGTTACCGAATGAGACTGGCTTAACCGTGCCGGGAGGAACGGGGGTGGCAGTGGTGCCAAACGGGACAGCGCCAGCCTTGAAGCAGCCATACCTTCCGGGGCAGTATTCTGAATATCCGGCAGCGGTGCAGGGCTGGGCACAGCAGGCTTTACCGGGAGGGGGGAGTGCTATTGAGGGTGGTTCAGTACCTGACTTCTATGTAGGTCCAAATGGCAAAGAATTGCCTAGTCAATATAAAGACTGGATAGGCACAAATATACAAAAAGAACTTTTAGAACAAGCTGAAAATCTGCAATTACAAAATGCAATAAAGCAGTTATACAGAGGAAATTCATTTATAGGTGATGGTGGAACTGCAGATGTAATAAGATTTGAGCAACAGACAGGATTGATGTTAGGTAAAAATGGTGGTTCTCATGTTCAGAAAGGAATAGATATGGCAAAATACATTGAAAATAAAATTTTGACACAAGACTTAAGTCCTTCAGACAGAGCCTTGGCCATACAATTGTTAGAAGATTTATACAGTGCGCTAGGTAGGTGATAGTATATGAAATATGATGAATTATATAAAACTTTTAAAGAAGAAATTCCAGAAGGCAGCTCTTTTTTTGAGGTTAAAGAAAAAGAGAATTTGATAGATGAAACTGATGGGATACACATAGTGTTTGGTATGGTTATAGTTCCATATATTCTTAATATTGTCCAGAATAATAAAATGCTCGAAATAAATAAAGTATTTTTATTTTTAGAGAATATGGCAATATGTGAAGATATAAAAATTAAAGAAGTTTTAGATTTCACAGTATTAGAGCAATTAGTAGATGAAGGACAGGATATTCTTGAGCAATGTAAGCAATATATGAAAAAAAACACGTTGAAACATTGTGAAGAAGTAGAAAAATATTATTTGTAATAATTTGGTAACATCTCACTTGACGATTCTTAACCCTCATACTAATGTTCTGTACCTCAGGCAAGGAAATGGGAGCGCCGACAGGAAACGGGATGCATGACAGCGCCCGGGAGCTTACCGAGATGGCAAGTACGCAGTTCGCATTCTATGGACTGATGAATCCATATACTTACCAGAGACCAAAGATCACGCTGTTACCGAATGAGACTGGCTTAACCGTGCCGGGTGGAACGAGGGTGGCAGTGGTGCCAAACGGGACAGCGCCAGCCTTGAATCCGCCATACCTTCCGGGGCAGTATACCGAATATCCGGCAGCAGTGCAGGGATGGGCACAGCAGGCTTTGCCGGGAGGGGGAAGTGGTATTGAGAGTGGTAATTCTTCAATTCATTACGGAGAATTAGATTCATTAGGAAGGGCAACTGGAGTTGATGCAACAATAACTGTTGATATGGTAGGAACAGGCACACCAGCAAAATCTTCAATTAAGCCAGCTGGTTTTGGGGGACAAAAAGCAGGACATGCAAGATACCCCACAGTTTTCCCGGATAAGATATGAGCTGGTTTTGGGGGACAAAAAGCAGGACATGCAAGAGGACATTTGTTGGGAAATCAGTTAGGAGGAGCAGGTGATGACCCAAGAAATTTAACAACATTATTTCAAAATCCAGTTAATCATCCAGTTATGAGTTCAGTGGAAGGCTCTGTAAGAAAAGCAGTTGAAGCAGGCGAAGTAGTACAATACTCAGTTAAACCCATCTATGAGGGGAATACTTTGATTCCATCTGGTGTAACCATAAAAGCAGAAGGAGATAAAGGATTTTATATTTATCAAACAATATTAAATAGAAAGTAGGATTTATAATGTTAGAGAAATTAGAAAAAATTCTATCAATTGAAAAAAAAGAACACCAATATGATTGGGAAAAAGTTGAAGACTCATATGAAATTAAATTTCCAAATGATTACAAATCTTTTATTGAGTATTATGGTGAGGGTGGAATAAATGAGTTTTTATGGATTTTATCACCATTTTCCGAATATGAAAATTTGAATACAATTTTTAAATTTAATGAGATGAGGGAAGCATATGAAATAATGAAGATTGATTTTCCTAAAATGTGTGAATTTGAATTTTGGAGAAATGGTAAAGGTATTTTTCCATGGGGAATCACAGATAATGGTGATGAATTATTTTGGAATTATAAAGATGATTCTGTTGAGATTGTCATTTTCTCGTCTAGATATTCTGAGAAACAGATTTTTTCATGTAGTATGTCGGAATTTCTTGTAGACTTACTTGAAAAGAAAAAGGAATGTAGTATTTTCCCCAATGATTTTATCAGACAAGAAAATTATTATGAATTATAATTCTTTAAAGCACAAAAACAGAGGTTTGCAATATAGCCTCTGTTTTTATGTAAGATTTTTCTTTGAATAGTACACACAATTTTCTGTTGGAATGTAATAAAATTTTTAAGGCGGTATTTTTGATATAAAAATTGGTCAAAAAAGCGGTAATTTAGTGCCTGATTTTCTTCAAAGAAGCGGTATAGTTCGAATATGAAAAAGACATTATTAGCTTAGTTTCTTAGACAATTCCTAATATTTTCACGTAATCAAGTTTCACTTCAAGATGAATTATGACATTCGTAAGACAGGTTACTGACAATTGCCATGGAAAAAATTCTTGATTTTCAGACACGGGAAATACCGGGGGAGCATGCCAGAGGAAATTTTCGGCTTCTGCTGTCAGAAAATGAGACAGGCATAAACGGTCTGAATGCGCCCATTCAGCTTTGTGGACATGGAAATACCGCAGGAGCGTTGTTCTGCGGATATCAGGAAAAGGTGGAAATCAAAGAAGAAGGCAGATACAGGATTGCAGATGTACAGGCTGTATCTGGAACAATTCTGTTAGACCAGAAAAAATGCAACCGGGTATTTCAGAAAAAAGCACAGACATATATGGGGATTGCCAATACCGTAACAGCAGACACCGAGCACAGCGCCTGTATATTGCCGGGCAGTGATATGCAGACCGGAGGGACGCTGATACAGTATCAGGAAACGGACTGGAACTTCCTGAAAAGAATGGCATCCCAGCTTGGACTTCCGTTAGTGCCAGACATCAGCTATTATTATCCCCGTTTTTACCTTGGTCTGCCGGAAGGGGAGAAAAAGGAACTGGGAGAAATCCTGTCCTGCGATATGTGCTTCGATGGGCGTTATTATGCGGTCAGCGGGAGATGTACCGTTGATAGAAAGGATTTCATCTGCTATGATGTGGTCACGGGAACAAGGCTGTCGTTAGGTGACAGGGTCACATACGAAGGCAGGGAGCTGACGGTTTCCCGGAAAAAAACAGAACTGGTACGAGGGGAGGTCATATTTACATACCGTCTTGCGGGAAGCAGCTATACGTGGGTTCCATGGGAGGATAACCTGGATTATACGGGAATGTCATTTGTTGGAGCCATAGTCGGAACGCAGGGGGAGCAGGTAGAAGTAGCGTTTGACATTGATCAGACAGCGGCAGGCGGAAATCGCTACGGATTTGCCCCGGCGACGGGAAACCTGATGTACTGTATGCCGCAGAAGGGAACAAAAACATCATTATATATAGGAAATGGAAATGAGGCGCAGGGAATAGCGACAGGGTGTATCCGTACTAATGGAAGCACCTGTGAGGGGACTACCATAGAAAGCAATGGCGGGCTTGTTCTGATGGCAAAAGAAGGAATCCGGCTGGAGAGCATGACAGGGATTGCCATGCAGGGAATATCAGCCAGTAAGTATACGGGGTATCCGCCCTATGATGATGCACCTAAGGAGGGTGAATTTGACTGGGAAGGATTTACGAGAAACCTTGCAATCGGTCTTGGAGTAGTTGCAGTATGTGCCATTGGTGCCGCAATTAGTATAGCAACGCTTGGTGCTGGAAGTATTTTAGCCGGGGCGTTTATAGGTGCGGGTATTGGTGCATTATCTACGACAGCGATGAAAGCAGGAGAGGAGATTTCGACTGGAAATGTCCGAAGTGCGAAAGAAGCTTTACGGGATGTAGGAATATCAGCTGCCAGCGGTTTTATAACAGGGGCATTTGGAGCAAAATTTCCGGGAGCACATCGTTTGGCTGAAGGCGTTGTAGATACGGCGGTATCGGCAGGTGAAAGATATTTATATGCAGTTTTTGACGATAGCATGTCACGGGAGGAAAAGAGGGCATATGCTTTTGATCCAGGACAGATGGTGGCAGATTTTGTAACAGGTGTTGTCATAGGAGAAATCCTTGATGGGATAATGGCAGCAACACAGAATAAGTTAAGAAGTATTTTTGCAAATTATGATGTTACGATGCGTGAGGCTCTTGAGACCAGCTATGGGAAGTCAACATTTAATTCATTAAAAAATACAGAAAATTTTACAGACTCAGCTATTGAACATATATTTGAAGGGCAGGTAAATGCAAGAGGTAAAGCAGTTGGATATCATTATGAAGGAATAGAAGGCACCTCTTCCGGAGGAATAGAAATGAAATACAGAATAGAAGAATATAAATTAAAAAATGGTATTGAGGATATAAGTATCATATTTGATGAGAAATATCAGTTGTTGACAACTTTTATGTCATGCGATGTATTGCCCTTTGAAAAATGGATTAAATCAGGTTTTGATAGAGTACTGTCAGGGAAAAGTGAATATGAAGAAGTAAATGGAAATGTATGTTGTGCGGAAATAAGTCCTAAAACGACTAAAGTATATGATAATCTGGCAGAGGATGCTATGGGAAATTGGTGTGAAGTTGATACAAAAGAACTTCGTCAATTAATTGATGAGTGGTGTGATAAAGTTCAAAAATTTAAAATGAGCATCACAACTAAGCCTCCCCACCGGCAGGCATAAATCCTAGTCTCACTACCAGACATTTAACAGAACTTCTTAGGTTCATAAGGTTTACTATCCCGTAACACGGCATAAATTACGGTGGTAAGCTTTCTTGCCACGGCTCCTGTGGCAGTTAAGTGATGTTTACCTTGGTCACGTTTCTTTTTGTAATATGCATTCAACGGGCTATTGTGAAAAGAGCAGGTGGTAGCCGCAAGAAAAATGGCATGTCTTAAGTAAGGTGAACCACGTTTTGACATATGGTTATGTGTGCTGTTAAATTCACCCGACTGACGTACAGTTGGATCAATGCCAGCAAAGGCAACTAATGCAGAGGAATTTTTAAATCTGCTTATCAAGAAAATTCATTCTGTCAATGAGCTGTTTTAACTGGAAAGAGAAAGCATCCTGTGCTATCTTAATACCAAAGGTATCAGCTGCAGCTTCTTTGATGGAAATGGCTTTAGCTTTGGTAAGTCGGTTGTGGCTCTTATCTTTTATGATTTCAAAGAGCTCATCTATTGGCGCATTCTCAATATTCTCAGGGGTGAAATACTTTTCCAGAATGCCCATGGATGTGCTCACCCAAAGAGAAGAAAACTGTTTTTCATACTCTGGGAAGATCTGCTCCATAATCGTGCTGATGCGGAGTTTTATTTCGGTTCTGGAAGAAATCACAGAATCACGGTAACGGCATAACTGCCGCATAGCAAGAATGTTTTCGTCTGCCATAGAAGTGGTGGTAAACTGACCGAATCGTATCACTTCTGCAATCAGAAAAGAATCGATGGAATCGTTTTTTGTCTGCCGGATATACATCTTTCTGAGGGAATCAGACTGGATGGGATTGATTACATAGATGGTATATCCTCTGGCTTTGAGGAATGAATAAATCGGATACCAGTAATGCCCAGTGGCTTCCATGCCGAAGATACAAGAGGAATTGCCGATATTATTGAAGATAAAACTCATAAGAGAATCAGCAGGTAGAATTCTCACTTCAATGCGGGTTACAATCTGGTTAGATATACGAAGTACAGCACATATGCTGCCAACATCCAGCTAATACGCAAAATCCTGCAAAGCAGAGGGAGCAGTCTCAATGAACGAAGTCACAAGTGCTTCAAGAGTGGTGACGCACACCTCTATCTATTACAGGATAATTGTGGTATAGGAATGAAATAAAAGCAATAGATAGAAAAAGACTGCTTTGATTCCTATGTGTTTAGCATACCAGAGTGGTGAAGAAACAAAATTATTCTTACCAGATGAGTATTATCAAAAATTAGATGATAATATAGCAAGGGCTATCGAAGCAAGAGATGCAGAGGTTTCCAGGATTAAAGGGCTTAGTAAAACTCAGCAAAGTAATGTTGCTACTGTTGTAGCTGGTGTGGACATTCGAACAGGAGAAGTGTATGTAGGGGTAAAAAATACTAGAGTTTACAAAGGTAATGCTACATGTGCAGAGGATATTGTATTTAGAGGTTTAGGTGGAAACACAAATGCTAATATCATTATGACTCCTGCTATTAGACCAGGAAAAAATGAGGTTATACCAGTTTGTACTAGATGTCAAACAAAGTATCCTAGAAATCAATTTGTGAAAGGAACAACATTTCAATGAGTGAAAAATATAAGGAATACTGTATGAAGTTCAGTAATGAAGAAATAAGAGCGTATATGGTAGATTATTTGATTAGTAATTCGATGAATAATAAATTGATTAAATATTTGTCAGAAGATGGCGATGAAATTCAATTTAATACATCGGAAAAAATAGGAACTATAGTATTTGATGGAGATGACGAAAATTTATTTATTAATTTTTATGGCATTCATACATCAATTTTTGTGGATGATACAGAAATAATGTTTATTGATGAAAATTCCAAAGGAACATATACTTCTAGTGATGTTTATAATAATGTTGTATATGAAGGTAATTTGCGAGATATGAGCCATGAAGAAATGTTAAAGATGTTTTCTGATATTATTTTATGTTTTTATGATGCAGAAGATATATCAATATTTCAATTGGATGTTCCAGAGAATGCATATAAAAAATATAACTATTATGAACCTCATAGATTTATTATTGAGGTGAAAAACAGCAATGAAATACAGAAAGAAAGTATATATGAGAATATAACTATCAAACATTGACTAATACAGAAGTAGAAGAGGGGATAATAGAGAACTATCCAATGACTGTCGAAAACTAATCTCAAAAGGCGGTATTTCAGATATAAAACTGGTCAAAAAAGCGGTAATGTTAAAGAATGGTACAGAGTACCGAATGCAATAACAAAGACTGCGGATGGGAAATTAGTGTGGTTAGAAAATGGAACAGATACTGCGGGATTAAATCACATTATTACTGAGCATGCTGACGATTTTCTAAATAAAGGAATAACGCAAGAGCAAATTCCTGATTATGTAATGAATGCACTAGAAAATGGAAAAATCGTTGGATATCAGGGAAGAGGTACTGGAAGACCTATATATGAATTTACATATAACGGAGAAATTCATAAAGTTGCTATTACAGTAGGTAATAATGGATTTATAGTTGGTGCTAATCCAAAGTAGAGAGGAACGTGTATGAAAGTAATAAAAATCAAATTTGAATATGGATGCTTCCCTGTGTGGATTTATGGTGAAAATAATGAATGGATAGAGAATGATTTGCCACCATATTTAATAGGAGATAGTGATATAGACCCTAAATTTTTAAATATTCAAAAAATATATGATAGTTTGTATTTGGATGATGGAAAAGAATTCAAATATATTGGATTTAAAGAGGCTGAAAAGAGAGAAAATTTTTTCGGAGAATTGCTTTTGGTAATCAATCTTCTAAAGAATAAACTGAATGATGAGTATATCATTGAGGATAATATGGATTTTTTAAAGAAAACTATTAATTAAATTTATTATGCGTGTTAGGAAAGTAGATTCAGATGCCATCAAACTGTATGAGGTAAAGGTCAAATTCTTCGCTCCACGCCAAATACAGCGCCGCTTACTTGCGGCGCTTGTAACACTCAGCCGGAAGGTCTTTTGACCACGGGGTATTATTACCCGCGGTTTTACATGGGGCTGCCGGAGGGGGAGAAAAAGGAGCTCGGGGAGGTTCTCTCCTGCGGGATCTGCTTTGACGGGCGCTATTATGCGGTCAGTGGGAGATGCACCGTTGATAGAAAGAATTTCATCTGCTATGATGTGGTCACGGGGACATGACGCTGGAAGAAAAGCTTGCGTACATCTTTGACCCGGGGCAGATGGCAGTGGATTTTGTGACAGGTGTTGTGATAGGCAAGGCGGTTGGCGGGATTGCGAATAAGCTGCCTGACGCATGGTTCAAAAAAGGTTTTGGTAAGAAGAGTGAAATTTGGGATTCTCAGGTAAGGGGGGGGCTAGAGGTGAATACTGATATGACAAAGTATTGTTTTCAGCATTTTGAGAATGCATATAACATAGGGTGGAAGAATAATCATAAAAGCAGTAAACAAGAAGATTATGGGAAAGAATTTATTGAGAAGTTGAAAGTGTTTTGCCAATATCCCGTAAATAAAGATTTGAATGGAAAATTTAGATATTTGGATGCGAAAGAAGGGGGGAAGTGTGTTACAGGATTTGGGGAGATTCGTATTATAGATATAAAAAATAACATCAGATATGCTGCACCAAATATTATTGTGCTGGATATTTTGGATGGGTTGTATTTCCCACCCAAGGAATTCATAGATGCTGTTATGGACTGTCCGGAATATGCCTCGGAAGAATATAAGGATTTTATTAGAGCTTATACAGAACATAATTTTTGGGGAGAAAATAAGCAGGTAATAGAAAATATAGAAACAGCATGTCTGCTTATTCAACAAGATCATAATTATTTTAAAGAATTTGTATTGGAGAATAAGGCGATCAATATAGTCACAAAAAAAGGTTCACTTTTAAATTATGCAATTCAGTTAAAAGATAACGAGATAGCAGAATGGCTGATTGAAGAAAAAATAGATATAAATTCTTTTGACGGGCTAGAATTACTAACAGCATTAAAGATGAATAATACCAGAATTGCTTTGCAATTATTAAGACATGGAATTATTACAGATGGTGATGAAATGAAAAGTAACCCATTATTGTTTGCGATAAAAATAGGAAGTAGGGAATTAGTAGAAGAGCTCATGACGAAGCATCGGCATCTTGTTGCTGTATATACGAATGAATATGTGAAAAATTATACGATACTTGATATTGCAAAGCGTTATAAAAATGATCAAATCATACAGACTGTAAAAAAATATTTATGATGTTGTTATACTGTTAAAAACGGGAAGCACAGACCTATGGCGGACTGATCGAGCCGGTGACATCCGGTAAGGCAAAGGGCATGCAGGGCAAACAATAATGAATAACAAAGGAGACAGATATACAATTATTGCAGGTGGAACATCACGTAATATTTGTAAGGCTATATGTCAGCCATTGTTAGAAACAGATGGATTAACATTAGGTGGTCCTATTTAAATAGATAATTCTAAAGAATGTTCCTTGACTGAACTGATTCAAGAAAAGTGTATCTTAGATAAAGATTGGATTGATAATTTGACGAGCTATTATGATGGTGTTTTTGATGAAAATGATGGTTATGTTGATACACCTAAAGCTGTTGCGATTAAGCTGTCTAATGGAGATGAATTTTGTGTTGAATTTCATCCTGGGGATACGATATATTATATAAATGACATACAGATTGGTTGCACAGGATCATCTTATATGATTAGAAATATCTCGTTGGCACAATTTTATGAATATACAAGTAATATGAATGATAGTGAAAAAATATTTTTACTACCAATGGTCAAGATTACTTTGGAAGAAAAAGATGAGTTAGCAAAGGTAATTAAGTTGATATTGTCTACAGCAGATTTACAAGGATGTAGCATAGAGGATGTGTGTACATGTGTTTTAGAAAATAATCTTGAATAACTATTTTTGTCTAAATTATGTTTCCACTAAAGGACACACACCAACCTAAAATTATTACAGCCTTTATATTAACTGTAATTACTCTCACTGAAGGCGATTCATTCATGTAGATTAATGATTTTAAGACGAGATTTGTTCTCTGGGTGTACATAAGGACATTCGAAATCAAAACTGAATATTTAGTTCCAATATGGTAAACTTTTAAGCGGATGTAACAGTCGGCTTTGGGAAGTGTATTCATTTTTCGGAGTAGGAGCATCGGCTTGGATAATTATAAGGGTAAAGAGTCTTTGTCAAGACCAGCTATGGGGAGTCAAGCGGAAATATTTCTGAATTGTTAGAAAATCGTCCAGAGTTGACTGGAACGAATCGAGAGAAATTATTATCTATGGTACAAGACACAAAATTAGCAGCGTATATTAATGAAGTGTATAGACCAGGTGCATCTGTTGGAGATGGTGGAACTGCTGATAAATTAATCATGGAGTTTTATGAAGGAAGTTCCCGTCATTTGCCAAAAGCTAAAGAAAGATTAGTCGGTATAAATAGAATAATAGATTCAGGAAAACTTGGACTGAATGATTTAGATATAGCTGAAGCATTAAGAGATGATTTAGAATACGCTATAGACTTATTCAAATAAAGGAGATTAATAAAAATTATGATTATAGATGATTTTTTGAAACAAATGACAATTTATTTTCCAACAATAAAAAAAGATTTGGATGAACACATACAAGAATTCGGAGAAAGATTGGATACTATTGTTATAGAGGATATTATTATGCCAGAAATTATTGAACTTTTGGAAAAAGACGCGGATACGAAGAAGCTAAAAGTTATATTTGACTATTTTGAGGATGTATGTATTAATTCAGATGATTATCTCAATAATGTTTTTTCTATAACAGCATTGGAAATATTGGGTAATGATAAAAATATATTGGAAAAAGCTAAGAAATATATGGGACCTATAACAATAAAACTTCAGAGGGAAGCTGATATTGCTATAGGACGACAAGTATAAGCACAACAACTAAGCCTCCCCACGGGCAGGCTTAAATCCTAGTCTCATTACCAGACATTTAACAGAACTTCTTAGGTTCATAAGGTTTACTATCCCGTAACACGGCATAAATTACGGTGGTAAGCTTTCTTGCCACGGCTCCTGTGGCAGTTAAGTGATGTTTACCTTGGTCACGTTTCTTTTTGTAATATGCATTCAACGGGCTATTGTGAAAAGAGCAGGTGGTAGCCGCAAGAAAAATGGCATGTCTTAAGTAAGGTGAACCACGTTTTGACATATGGTTATGTGTGCTGTTAAATTCACCCGACTGACGTACAGTTGGATCAATACCTGCAAAGGCAACTAAGGCTGATGAACTCTTAAATCTATGTATATCACCAATTTCGGCAAGAATGGTTGCAGTAGCAATCATGCCAATCCCCGGAATAGTATGAAGATAACAATCAAACTGCTCGTAGTATTTCATGATTTCAATATCAAGAGCTTCAATCTGCTTATCAAGAAAATTCATTCTGTCAATGAGCTGTTTTAACTGGAAAGAGAAAGCATCCTGTGCTATCTTAATACCAAAGGTATCAGCTGCAGCTTCTTTGATGGAAATGGCTTTAGCTTTGGTAAGTCGGTTGTGGCTCTTATCTTTTATGATTTCAAAGAGCTCATCTATTGGCGCATTCTCAATATTCTCAGGGGTGAAATACTTTTCCAGAATGCCCATGGATGTGCTCACCCAAAGAGAAGAAAACTGTTTTTCGTACTCTGGGAAGATTTGTTCCATAATTGTGCCGATTCGGAGCTTAATTTCAGTTCTGGAAGAAATGACAGAATCACGATAACGACATAACTGACGCATGGCAAGGATGTTTTCATCAGCCATGGAAGTAGTCCCAAACTGACCGAAACGTATCACTTCTGCAATTAAAAAAGAGTCAATTGAATCGTTTTTGGTTTGTCGTATATACATTTTTCTTAAAGAATCAGACTGGATAGGATTGATTACACAGATGGTATATCCTTTTGCTTTTAGAAATGAATAAATGGGATACCAGTAATGACCTGTAGCTTCCATGCCAAATACACAAGGGGAATTACCGATGTTTTTGAAGATAAAGCTCATAAGAGAATCAGCACCTTTGTGTGTAGTTGCAAAGCGAAGAGAACGGCCGATTTGTTTGCCTTCAGGTGAAACAATGGATGCTTCATGATGATTTTTGCCAATATCAATGCCTACGATGTACATAATTGAAATCCTTTCTAATGTGAATTGTAAGTAGATAGAATCCTCACTTCAATGCGGGTTACAATCTGGTTAGATATACGAAGTACAGCACAAATGCTGTCAACATCCAGCTAATACGCAAAATCCTGCAAAGCAGAGGGAGCAGTCTCAATGAACGAAGTCACAAGTGCTTCAAGAGTGGTGACGCACACCTCTATCTATTACAGGATAATTGTGGTATAGGAATGAAATAAAAGCAATAGATAGAAAAAGACTGCTTTGATTCCTATGTGTTTAGCATACCAGAGTGGTAGTAATACAGGAATATGGGATATGACAGAAGGTGGAGGTGTAATTAATGGAAGGGAGTATTCTCAACATGCAATGGAAAGGATGGCTCCAGATACTCCGACGGTAAGGGCTGAATTAAGTAGGCGTGCTGAAAAAGCAGCCCAACAAAAAGGATTAGAAGTTGGTACTAAAGAATATTATGAGTATTGTACTAAATATGTAGACCCAAGGAATATTCCACCGAGTGTTATAGAAGATGCAATATCTTCATCAAAAGCTATACCAGGAAATCGTCCAGATACATTCATACATGAGACTTTGGATGTAAAAGTAGTTATAAATTCAAATGGTAAAGTAATTACTGTAATACCAAAATAGGAGAACTGAGATGTTTATTAAATATGATGAAATTGAATTAATGGAATTTTTTGAATCTGAACCCATTTTTATAGGTGATGAGGAAGCAGGAGAATGTATGTATGTTAGAAGACAAGGAGATTTTAAAATTATTTTAGTAATCTCCACATATGAAATGTATATTAAAGTTTCAGTATCTTATAAAGAAAATGTTATATATAGTGAAAAACATAGTTCCATTTCAGGAATTGAAAGAATTGATAAAAATACTTTAAAGGTTAGTTCTGACAATCATGACATAGTTATTATTAATGCTCCTCAAATAGGAGTTTTTGTGGAAGAATAGTAATAACAGGGGCGTTTTAGAATATAATATTATTAACCAGTCTTGACATCAGAGCCAGTTGTGTATTAATAATATCATCTGGCTCTTGTATTATATAGTATTTTTTCATATCTGCCCACTGGAACTGAACTTCAAGGTCATACTGATGATTGCTTATTAATAGTTCAGTATTTTTATCAAGGTGTACTTTCTGGAAGTAAAATCCTTTGTTCATAAAATATTGCTTTAGTATAGCAAATTATGAGATCGTTCATGGCGAGGAGAAAGCAAAGAACTATGCTGCCAACAATGTAAAGAAGAGCGGTCCTGATTACACAGCGACTTCTCCAAGAGAGAATCCGAATACCGACTGGAGAACCCAGAACAGGCTGAATGCGCAAAGGGAAGCTGGAGCAGGTAAGAGTGGTACAACAACATTACAAACGGGGGGCGGCAAATTGATTATAATGCGTATATTAAGCGATTAGAAACAATAGATA